>Ga0181612_113593_pt1 | contig 19694 bp, 12 predicted proteins | sample HoacroProtozoa21_FD_119630 | JGI IMG/M metagenome (GOLD analysis project Ga0181612, IMG submission 119630) | Hoatzin crop microbial communities from Cojedes, Venezuel. Combined Assembly of Gp0051906, Gp0051904, Gp0051908 | reverse complement strand
GATGCTCCCAGACCATACCCAGGTCTATCCACCTCTCCACCCCACCTCTAACAGTGGTACCCATACGATGGTGGAGTTGGCAGCTTGCTTTAAGCTTTGAAGAAGCCAATGCCAACAGGAAAGGAGTTCCAGTAAGTGTTTGCCTCCTCTGGCTGGTGCAGTGAAACACATTGAAAAAAAATACGCATCTTTTACCGTTAAAACATCAACTATACACTGCAGAGCAGGATCGATACCTGGTGGAGGAGGATGGACTGTCTGCAAGGGATCCAAACTTCGCCAGCCACTTCAATCATTCAACTGAGGCAGTTTCTCCAGGCTACAGAAAAGGCTACAAGGACTCTCAGCGGACACCTTCTCCCTCCTTGCTTTCACGAATATATACCATGTTTTTTCCAGCCAGTGCTCACTGGAGAGCATGTTGCGTAGTCAGCCTCCTCCTTCTGGGAGGATGGCACATTGGTACCCATGACCAAAAATCCACCTCTTCTTACAGCTGTCAGGTTGTACCTGCTGTACATGCCGTGGGGCATCCTATGTTGGGTGAGGTCACCAGATGTCCCAGAAAAGGCTGAGTTAGTTGAGAAACAGCGTTTTTTTTCCAACTTTCAGAGTAAACTCGGCATGTCACACCACTGCAGTCTGTGCACTGAACACTAAAACTGCATCCCTGAGAAAGCAAGCCCTGGGGGCTTGGAGACGTCATCTCCTCTTGGCCACAGCTCTTCCATCAGTGGCCTTCCTCTATCCTACAGGACACCATCCAGTAGACCAAAGTGGTCTGGGGAGCACAGCTCCTCATTTCCAGCTGTTACTAATATGCTGCTTTGCCATGAATTAAACGTTTCAGGCATTTAATAAGATACAGGAAGAATATCACCAAAAGGAGGAATGAAATGCTGGTAACTGAGAAAGAAGAGATCTTCCTTCCTTGTCTGCAAGAGCTGCTCTCTTATCTAACAGGGTGAGCCCACTGTCCAAGATGCAGGTTCTTCAAGCCATAACGTGGCTCCTTACCACTAACTAGCAGCCTTCACTGCCTCCTTACCACACAGCCCACCTTCACTGATCTATGAACTGTGTCCTGCAGCATACGTGAAAGAAACATAATGATAAGACACCAAAGGAGATTACTCAGGAGAAACAAAGACTACAGCAGGATTCGTGTCTCATGGATCAAGGAAAATTTAAATGGAGAGAAGCCACCAAAAATGGGTGACAGCAGATGCACACAGTATACGGGGATGGCATATGGCCCTGCTCTTCCCTCCACCACCTTTGGTGGAAATGAACCTGGTTTACACCAGTCAAACAAGACAAGGGTTTGACCACAGCTCCCATTTCCCATGAGTTGGTTCCCATCCAAACTAACACCAACGTGAGTGCTGAACACGAGCTGCCTTCAGAGTTTTTTTGTTCTTAAGAACGAAACAGGAAAAGCTGAAAGTACAGTAAGTCTCTTCAGAGAGGACGGTTTAATTAGCTGGCGTGATATCAAACCTGAATGACTTCTGACATACAATTACAGTGCATTGCCTAAGGTTGAAAAAAACGTGTAACCTACCTTTATCATCATTTCATTCTATGTCCACTTGATACTTTAAAAATATATTACATATTCACTTTTCAGTGGCCATTTCTGTGTCTCTTGGTCCTTGGAACAAATGAACATTTCTAAAAATAACATAAAATCTCATAACCTGAACACATAATCAAGTACACAGGCTACAACTGCCTTTCAGAGATAATATGAAAATTCAAATGTGTTCCTTCTAATTATGGAGAAGTCCAGTTTAAACCCTACTTGGAAGGAAACAACTTATGCCCAGCCATCCATCTCTGGGAGGCAGAACAACACCTGAAGTGGGGGAACAGCCTTCCCCAGCATTGCAAGCCAGAGTGCAAAGAAGACAAAGGCAGCTGTGCCTTACCTATGTGACTTGAGGTGCTGGCATCCTGATGAATCCCAAGGAAAGATGCTACCAGAATACAGGTAATGGCTGGAAAATCCTCCGGCAGATGTTCGAGCCTCTTCTTAATCATTCTCCCTAGATCACTCTCCTCACGCGCATCCTGGCTGTGCTATTGGAGTGCCCTTCCTTCGCCGGGCTGCATCGCTCCCCTCCTCTCCCACCCCTCGTACCCACTGCACAAGTGCAACCCTTCTGCCCCAGCGACCCATCTCCTCCCACCCTCCGTCTTTGAGTCATTTTGAATTTATTCCTTTTCTCTCACGTCAGCCTCATGCTGCCCATTTCAGCTCTTTTGCCAGTTCCCTCATTTCTTCTCCACCGCCTCTTAACGCACGGTGTGAAGGAGTCCCTAGCTGATTTCCAGCTGTCATTCAAAGCCGCCTTGCCATTCAGGAGCCCCAGCACTTCTCAAACCAAAATGCATTAGAGATGACAAGGCATGATTAAGCCCAGCACACCTCCTCCCTTTCTCTGCACCCACCAATTCAGGGGGGGAATTAGGATGAGAGAGGCAGCCCATTAGCAAGGTGGTAATAAAGTCTGCAGCCATGTTACTCTGAGTATGCATCTTCAGGGTTCATACGTAGATGAGGGAGCAAATTTACCGGGAAGGTAAATAAGTGACTGTCCTCTCTGAGGCACCGCAGAGCATGGTGGGTGTTTCTGGGCACTACGAGATCCTGCTTCGAACGGAGGCACAAAGCTGAGGTTCTCCAAGATACACAGGGTGGACAGGTACTATCTGTTGTAAACATAGTGCCAATTTAATTAAAATATACCTGGCCAAATATCTTAAACATAAAGGGAATTTGTTAATAAATCAGACTCAAATGCAGGCATAAGTAGAACCTCACACTGGGTGCAGAGTGATTTATACACATAAGCAAAATAGATCAGTCTCACATTTCTAGAAAAGGACACCAGATGTCTTTGACGTCATCCAAATTATCTCTATTTTTAAAAGTTACTCTTTTCCATTTGCTGCCAACTCAGAAAGTCCAATTTGCCAAGATAATATATCTAGTATGGATGAAGATTTCCAAACTTGAAGTATCAGTCTCTTAGCAACCGTAGTACTCTTTGTATTAAAACTGAGCACAGTGAAACTGTCATCTTCTGTAGCCTTTTATGCACCTAATCAGTGAATTCCCATTAAAGACACAATATTGGGAAAATGGCATTTAGGATTCTTGATGCATACAGAATATATATACACATATATTCCATATTCTCTCTCCACAGAAGGATAGAGTATTTATAGTAGGTAGACATGTCAGGGAAATATGTGGCATATCTCATTCATGCAAGGAACTAGATAAGAAATGAGAAGCTGGATGTAACAAAAGGTGCAGCAAGAGCCGATAAGAAAAAAAACACAAAATCATGGAAAGAACTTTTTCTTCCATTTAGGTCTGTTTCTAGTGGTGGCCTTTCGGCAGTGGGCAGGGGCGAGATAACAGAGAGCCACCCTTTTCTCGTCTGTTATGCTTTCCACCCAGTGCTGGAAGAGCCATTTGATGCCTCCTTTTCTCCAAGCCTACAAGAGTTCTGGAAAGGGCTTTCAACTCCCACGTTCACATCTGCTTCTTCCAGCCCAGCACAGAAGCTCATGCTCCTGGTAAGCTTTCGTTGAGTAAATAACACTTCAAGGTCCTCTGCAGGAAGATATGGTGTTACAGAAGTATGTGAAACCATTCTGAATGTAGACGGAATCACACAGAGCAACCTCTTTCTCTGGGTCTCCTGTCCTTGTGGAGCTCATGTGCTGGCTACCCAACAATTCTGGCCATTTTCTTTCACCAGCATAGAGAAAACTTCATGAAACAAAATGGAAACATGTTTCTTGACACAGTAGTTCAATATCAATAGTCTAAAGTTAGTTTCTTCTCTCCCTGCATCCCTACAGAGCTCCAGTCCCATCTGAAGTCCAAGCCATGCCTTCTGCATCTGTTCCCCACCACTCAGCCTGAAGGTGGCTAGACTTGGCTGAAATCTCCATCCTCCCTGACTACAATGTGAGCAGGACCAGAGCCACAGAGTCTGCACATACGAGGATGAGAAGACAGGACCAGTCTGGGAGTTTAGGCACCGGGTAGATTCCTCTGTCATGGGCTGCTGAGATGTTGAGGACCCCAGTGGCTAAATCCCACAAGCTGATCCACCAGCCTGTGCTGCGGACCAGACTCACCTCCATGGCTGGTGGTGGCCAGCAAAGAGTAAGGGCAAGGAGCACATTTCCTCATCTTGAAGCCATTTGAATTGAAACCCTGGAATGAAAGGAAGAGGGAGTAGCTCTCCGAGCTGTGCCCTGCTCCCTACTGCTGCCTTGCAGCCACATCTTACACCCCAGCCCCACCCCGTAGCACGTCCGGGGTGCTCCGAAGTGCTGACTATTGCAGCTCATCCAGACCTCCAGACCAGCAGCCTATTGTTCACCAAGCACCACAGCTGCACGAGAAGTGGATGGAAGCAAAAGCCTCAGAAGCAGCCCACAGACAGGTGCCTGATGCTCCACTATTGTGCAAACAGGCACAGAGAACTCCTTGAAGCTTTTACAAACATAGCGGGACTTGTTTTCTTTTCCTTCTCTCCTGACAGATAAAAAGAAAAGGAAATAAATTCAACCTCTACTCTACTTCAGCTCTGATCTTGTCTCCTCCAAGTATTTCCAGCCTTGTTTCTGCAGCACTCACAATAGCAGCCCCTGTATAATTCCATTCTATCGCTGCGGTTGTTATTTATGTCATGATGATTGCATTGCACTCAAGGGCAGAGGGAAGAGACGGTGAGGTCTGCTCAGATTTACAAGACGGAGTAGCTTCCCCATTTTCAACCGGCTGTATTATTCACCATGGTTTTACTTACTGGCACATGAAAAATGATTGCGAAATGATCTAGAGTTGACTGTACGGCACTTGATTTCAAATGCACTTTCAGTAATCAATCTGACAGCGGACTTCGAGGACTGCCACGCAGGTCCACTACATGCATACTTCATTTGCTGTCTCAGGTTTCTGAGGGGGGAGCATTTCACTGCTAAAATAAAGACTACAGCTAAAGTTTTAATAAAGGAGGGGCTAACGTAGCTGCAGCTCTCACGTAGCTCATCCTCGTTGGCTGCTCTCATTATATTGCTCACCTGCACGCACTGCCTGTCTCGCTTTTAATAGTGAGCCAAGAGAGGATTTTATTCGTCATCAACGATTAACTAATTAACTGCAAACACTAAACATCAGCATAGACACTTAGGTAGTATGTGCAGAGTCACAGCAGCAGGCTCAATGTATCATCACGAAACACGTGTACAATAAATGCCACAGACATGATGCTCACACAGTGCCTACCTCTAATACTCATAGTCTAGCTAGACTGCAAAGTGGAACTGGTCCCAGATTAAAATTGCATTGAATTTCCCACGGCAATAATGAAGTTGTTTGATAAAATTACTCTGGAAGTATTTCTTGCACATATTAATCCATTTAGATTCATAAAAAATATAATAACAAAAAAACACCCTGACAGTTCTTGGCAGCCTTTCCATTAAATACATAATTAAATTCAAAGTAAACCTAGTCCCTAGTCTAGATTCCCAGCACGAAGAAACCAACTGCAGGAAGAAAAAGGCTCCAGCACCAACCCCTTTCCTAACGCAACCACCCAACTCCCTAGACTGAGCGAGGCGCAGGCTCAGAAACACGTCCCACCAGTTACCATCTCTGGGCTCTTCCACAGGTGTGCAACTGCTCTCCCCTGGGACAGGACAGCTCAAGGACCCTGTTCCAACACCTACACAGCTTAATTCAGAAATTTTCTATGAAAACACCTTAGGAGAGGGCAGACGAGGGCGGCATCTCACTAAGAAAGCAGTGACGAAGGGAGCAATGTTTCTAAGTTCAGAGTTCTAAAACTATGTTCCTAAGTTCTGTTTTAAAACAGAATTTTTTAAAAGTTGGGGAGGGGGAGAAGTTTCTATATTCCTGCCCCTCTCCCGTGAAAGCAGCTTCTCTCTCAGAACAGAAAACACACCGCTGGTTTGTGTCCCAAGCTGTGATGCAGCTTTCGCTTGCAGAGACTCCCCGCATCCCTCTCCAGCTGAGCCTGCTGTGTTGGACAAAGTCTGCCTGATATGTTGGAGATGTTACTACACTAAAACAACATTACCAGAGCTATTAGGAAAACTACTGCAAGTTATGCAGGTTGCCAATAGCTCCAGGGGATTTCACGTCGGCCAAGGATAACAAGGAGCAGGGAAATCCCAGCTGTGCTCCATCCATGGGCTGTATCCCATGTGCCAGCTGCCTGCGGAGGGGGACTGCGCCCCAGCACAAGCACACTGGAGGGTTCTGGACAGAGAGGACCACTGCTTCACAGCCACACAATGTGACCCAGGAGGTGGGGGAAGGAGAAAGGCAGCTACCTATTCTTCATCTCCATCCGAGATTCTCTGCTAGTGTATTTAAGCAACAGTGCGGAAGAGCAAAAAAGGAGGAAAAATCCCAAACAGGTCAGCTAGTGTATTGCTGTAGCACATCAGCTGCTTTCCGTCTTCTGTTCCCTCCCATCTGGTCTGTCACACATGCAGTACTACAGAAATCCCAGCAAGGGACTGGAAGGGCTCTCCAGAGGTCACATTTCCCCTCTGCTCACCTAAAGCCTGGATGAAGCTCACCTAGGGCAGTATTTGTCAAGCTGAGTTTATATCTTCTGAAGGAAGCGTACTGAGGAGGACCTGAAATGCTCAGACTGACCAAGGGACAACTACAGATCTCCAACTACCAGCAGCAGTTGTGTGTCCATGGCTACAAATGGCGATAACAGGCCAAGGTAGATCTGATGCTCAGGCAAGGGCCCATCTGCAAATAGTTCCAAGACATCCACATCTTTTTCCAGTTCCTTTTATGATCACATTTACTTCTGTTTGTGCTGTAGCAAGGAGTTCCACGGTTTAACCATGCAATATGTTATGATCCACTTTCTCTTCCTCCTCAAACACCTGCTCCAACATCGACCTGACATTTTCCAGCTCTTGTTTTGGAATAGACAGCAAACAACTGTTCCCTGTACTCATTCTCCACACCATTCACACACCTTATAGACTTAGATTTACCATATCCTCAGCTGTATTCAGGCTGAAAAGCCTTTTTCTAGCTATCACACAACCTGCTTCATCTAATCTGTCCTTCCATCTTGGCCCATTCAACCATTGCTAAACACTCCGCAATCATCAGAAATGTTGGGCTCCCACCAAATCCTTCAGGAGATCATCAGTCTGTTGCTGAGTCCTTATCTGTAGAAGAAAATACAGAAACCTCCAGGCCCCCAAAACCAAGCCCAAAATATTCAAGGTGGAAATCCCACACTACCTCACTGCAGTCATCAGCAGTACTGGAAGCAGCTCCTGTGGGAACAGAAGCTTCCTCAAGATCACTGTGAGCAGGTCACCATAGCTAGGAGCTTGGTCGCATCCTCATACCCAACACCCGTGCGAGGGACAGGCCAGTGAGGTCTGCTGGGAAGAACTGAGGTCTCCTATCCATAGGAGTCCATATCAATCTTCAGTGTATTCATACGCCTTATAGCCTTAGCATCTGAATACCACCCTGCTACCTGCGTTTATGCATCCAAGATGTGATGGGGAGTCGCTGTTATCTCTGCTCCATGGCCAGCCAAGGCCCAGGGAGTGACCGAGAGCAATACCTGGACTCCTAAGCTAGGCACGCACCATGGGCCAGCAGCAGCCATCCACCCTGGCCGTCTCCAGTGAGAACCCACCAGACCATTTCCACCAGCCTCCTGTGGAGGTGGAAGCAGCAGCCTGGCCAGCAGTGCCTCCGAAGCTGCTCAGATCGGCTGATAATGGTCAGACTTGCGATTTGCAGGATGGCCCCATTACCGAAACGAGGAGAGGACGGAGAGCAGCCAGTAATTGGCAGGGTCTGCCTCTTTCCTGCATTGCTCTCCCTGTTTTAATGGAAAAGCTGCAGAAACATTCACACTTAATTATATAAAATGCTGTACATGGGCCCAGCTGCAGGGCCGAGCCAATGTATATCACTTCTGAAAGACATCATTGCGTAATTTCTGTCAAGTAATTAGCGTGCTCCGCAGCACACCAAGCTGAGAGTTTTACTAGCACTAAACAAGGTTAGCAGATTTGTAAACAGCTTGCTATGGAGTAATATTTTTCTGCTCATATCGTCTAAAAATATCTTGGGAGAATTTGCTCCAGTACAAATGGCTCTGCTTGAAAGGGTTTAAAACAACAAAAAAAACTTATGGTAATTTAGAGCAGGTTTTCACTTTGCTCGCCTGCCTGTCGCTCTCTTTTAGGTTCCTAACTTCAAACAGCTACACGGCCCAGAGCTTGGCTTTACTAAAACACCCAGTTTCACCAGAAATGAAATGAAAACTGTGCTAATACCTAGCTCCATCCCTTCCCCACTTCCTACGTGACCTTACGCATGATCAGATTACAGTTTCTTGTTTGATTTACTGCAGGTCCAAGAGGCCTGCGGTCCCATGTGGTCGCTGCTGTACCACTGGGTGGGAAGGCAGAGTCTCTGCCCCGAGGAGCTGTGGGAGGAGAAGACACCTGGGACCAGTCTAAAGCTCACAGGGAGCTCTGTGGCTTCCTCAGTCCTGCATTAAAGATTTAACTCTTCCTAACAGCTTGCACGTGGCATCCACACCTGGGTGAATGGCATCCTTCTGCTGAAGGGAGGAGGATGCCCCGATGACTCTCCAGGAATTGAGACTTTCTATTTCCCAGCAGCTTGTAGATGACCTGCATTCATTTTAGAAGCAAAAAGATATTTTACTTCATCTCTTAATGCTTTGGTTCCCCATGGGAGTCCTCAGGTTCTTTCATCTCACCCTCTGATGATGATAAAAAGCTTGGTTTTTGCACTCTCATCCTAGGTGAGCTCACCACCATCTGCAGCACAGACTGAAAATGCTAGCAGGGATTCAAGTAGCTGATGCTATGTCACCAGGAGCAAATCAGGACGCTAACTGAACCTGAACTGAGCTTAAATAGGTTCATATTTGTGACAAGTGACTGCATCCTACCCTGGGGCCCCATGGAGCTCCCCAGCACAGCCATGGTCTGGTGGGACAGTGCCTTCCACGGGAGGACCCCAGGCTTCAGCAGACCACAGTCAAATGAACAAAACATGTAATTTGAGCACTTGTAAGAGTATCTGTTTTCCCCTTTGCTTGTGCCAGGTTTGGCCATTTTAGCAGTTAACTCCATTAGTTTATTTGGGAAAAAACAGACCATCGGGAGTTTTGTTATGCCATCCATGCTTATCATTAGGAGGCTGCTAATGAAACCACAGAGACCTCCTGGTGCCCAGGAATGGCAGAGAGAGGAGTACAAAGTGGCACACTTTTTACACTTCATTGGGAAGCCTTAGAAATTAATTGGAGTACAAAGTCAGGTCTAATTGATGTTTGTATTGATTGAACTGCTCCAAGTCTTAATTTTGGTTGTAAAACTCACTTTAAAATAGAGCCATTTATAGTTAAGACAGGATCTGTAATTAATGGAGTTTTATACTCATAAAACTGCCTCTCTCATCAGTCTAAATTAAACTCCACATGAAAGTTTGCACAAATTAAATACAGTAGACGCTAAAACTACTTTCTCTGAACTCTTTGCTATTCTTATTAATGTCAAAACCTAAATGATTTGGAGATGTGAGAAAGTGATGCCAATTTGTATTAGAAGAGGTGACAGAAGCAAAGGGCAGCCTGGGGGTGCAGGGAGCCCTGTGACAGAGCAGGACACCCATGCCCACCCCGCGCAATGCTAACACAGACAAACACATCACGGTCATGTTCCACACATGACAGCAGCAAAGCCGTGAGCCATTTCCCCCATCCCAGTTTAAAAATTAATATCTTGTCCCTCTCCCACAATTGTGTCAAGTCGTAACACAAACCTGCTTTTAAAAATCTTTTGTTCCGACAGAGTCATGACAGGTCACCAAGCAGAATGAGGGATTACAGTGGGGAGGCCTCCCTTGCTTTCGTGTGCCAGTGGTTATTTAAAACCAGGGCTGCGATTTGCCTGGCCATGCCCCCAAAACCTCCTCAGCTGCTGGAGCCGTTAATGATATTCTCCAATTCTGGTAACTGTGGTTGACCATATGACTCTCTTCAACTTGATCTCATCGGAAATCTTTACAGCCATCAACCACAATATTTACAAAGCACAGACAATTTTGGGCTTGTGGCAAGAAACTAAATCATCTTAGACATATGTACATAGATAAAAGTTCCCTAATAAATCTGTTATCCATGTGTGAGAGTCTGTCTCATCCTTATCTAGGTAATTAGCTATTCACTTCTTTAAAGGCTACCATTTAATTGGGGTTGCTGTTCTTAGTGGAATATCATTTCCTCTTCCCAAAAGGGTTACTACTATTTTTGTATCATTTTTTTTCTGGCTGCCACATTCTGGTTTTCCCACTAAAATTAAAAAGTCACTGCAGCACTCACCAAGTATTTATGGCTTGAAGATTCCTACACACATCCCTGAGCCGACATCCGTAAAATCTTGTCACAGCTGTCCAGCATATTCCCACATAACTTCAGACTTCAGTTGAAGCTTAAGGTCCCTCAATAGCTACTGTAAAGAGCTACACAGGCTGACTTGCTCCCTGGCAGCTCTCACAGGTCATCCATTGGAAATGCCCACCTGTCCCCATGGACAACAGAAGACCAGGGGTTAGAGAAGTTTCAATGAGCTCTCCAAGTGAGGGAATGAATTGTGGCCCCTGCCCACAGCTGTGAGCCACACCAGGGTTTCTCCCTGTCTTTTGGATAAGGTCTGTGTTAGTCCTGTGGATAGCCAGAGCTGGTCCTGCTCCCACCTCCGGGGTGACCTTAGAGCAACCTTCCAGTACCTGAAGGGGCTGACAGGAAGGATGGAGAGGGGCTTTTCACAAGGGGGTGTAGTGATAGGACAAGGGGGAACGGCTGTAAACTAAAAGAGGGCAGATTTAGATTCGATATTAGGAAGAAATTCTTCACCATATGGGTGGTGAGGCACTGGCCCAGGTTGCCCAGAGAAGCTGTGGCTGCCCCCTCCCTGGCAGCGTTCAAGGCCAGGTTGGATGGAGCTCTGAGCAACCTGGGCTGGAGGAGGATGTCCCTGCTCATGGCAGGGGGGGTCAACCAGATGATCTTTAAGGTCCCTTCCAACCCAAACCATTCTCTGATTCTACGATTCTATGGAGAGTCTGAAACCATCATCAGCCAAACCAGAGCTGAGGCCACAATGGTGACAAGGAAAGTGCCTCTCCGCATGGGTAGGAAGAAACTGTCAAATCTGGCATCAAGGCAGTTTGTTTAATCCCTTTTAGACCTAAACCAGACAGTTTCATTGCCCTCCTACCTCCAAGTTTCTCTTTTTAGTCCATTCTAATTCGTTGTGCTCCCATCCCATCAAAGCCTCAGAGGCCTCGTGAGCAAGTGGTGGATGTGCTAAGTGGGAATGCGGGAAGCTGATTACTAATGAACCACATAAATTATCATACTGGTAATTACTCAAAGGATGAAGGTTCAAAAGAGTCTCTTTCTTTTCCATCATCAGTTCTCATTCTAAACACCCACACCAGCCTTGGGTCAGCCCATTCACACAGGCGGGCTTGCTCAGGTGCATTACAAACTGGGATGGGACTGGTTTTCTGCCATCAAGAACTGACATATCTTTACCAGCCAGTAAACAAGAGATGTCAATATTACCTGCGCTCAGCGTGCACAGATGGACACACGCAGCTACACCCCAGCAAGCACCCCATGACGAGACATGATGTCCAGTCTCTCAGCACTGGGTTAAGGCAGCTGAAACTCAGGCTGTGAGTATGAAACTTTCTCTAGGAGTCAGTACTGAAAAGCTTTCCGTTAGAAAGAGAAATAGACACTAAGGAGCTTAGCCGGTTATCCGATTTTTTCAGCTACAGAGAGTGAAAGCCCAGCTCTGTCAATAGGAATTTTGCTCCTTCTATCAATGGGATCAGAATTTCACATTTGCAAAGTAAGCACATTTTACTTCGAAGATCACAAGCCCTTTTCCAAGCTGAAAGCAGCTCTTCCGTCGGCTAGGCAAGGAGGACATCAGCCCTTCTGCCTCTCAAGAAACACTTCATGGATGGGTTCTCAATGCAGCCACGCAATCAGGAAATTCAGAGAAGTCCAATGTTCGGCTTTAAACATTGTTCTGATGGAGAAACACATGCTGCTGAGGTCAACAAGTTATCAGAAGAGCTTCTTATTTGCTGGGACTTAACACTACGATCCCAACCCTGTATTTGTTGCGTGCTGCAAAGCACCCTGGAAAGTGTCAGAAGGCACAATGAGTGCTCAAAATACCTGAAAACAGCAGCTTCAGGCCTCTGTTACTGCAAATAAACACCACCGGAGACAACACCCAGTGTATCACTGAGTCAGCACTTTCCCACAGCAAAACTCCTGTCGTGCCATAGCAACACGCGCAAGGTGTCCATCGGACACATCTAATCCAGCCAAAAGCCTTGACTTGCGGCACCGTTACAGAGGAGGCAATAAACTTCACCGGCAGAAAAATCCCTCCAATCATTGGCTCAAAAAAACCCCTCTAAAACCCAGAATAGCTAACGATAAACTGCTTTTTTAATCGAGAGGAGGCTGCTTGTCTAATCCAATGTCCTCCTGCATTTTTATTATGTGACCTTCTCCCCCTAAAAGGATACATAAGCCTTACCCTCACCAACAGGAGTTACAGAAATCAAAGCACGTCTCCCATTCGCTATTATCAGAGCAAATAAAGGGCATGGAGGAAACGGTGGACCTTAGTGCTGGACAGCAAGAAATCCTGAGGCTAGCCAGAACCTCCCTCCAGAGCCCTGTGTTTAACCAGCCTCTTCAGTTGCTTTGCTTCTATTTCCTCGGCTCGTCTATTCTGCCTTTTATTGTGAAAAATAAGAGAGACAAAAAAGAAGATGGGGAAGACAGTAAAATAAAACTATCAAGGAACGAGCCTGGAAGGCAACTGGAATGGACTCTGAAGAAGTCATTAGCTACCTAACTCCTTAACCAGACCCAAAATGGGGTGGGAGGGGACAAGTGTGCTTTCTCTTTGCATCTCAATCCAAACCAAACCTCGTATATTTTTTACTGCTCAGAAGAGCCGCTGAGCTGAAACGCCCATTCCTCATGGGCTCACCAGCAGACCAGGCTCAGCTCACGCGAGCTCATCAACGCAGCAGTTAAAGCACTTGAGAGGCCATTTGCCTGATGGCTACGTTGAAGGAGCAAGACCCCATGAATGTTACGATGCTTGTCTCCAGGTGGCTCATGATGCCACCAGCTTTGGGGACCCACTGCACCTTGGTGAGGATGGGAGGGATCGCTGCGGGTCCCTGCCCAGACCTGCTCACCCCACCACAGCACCTTGCTGCCGCCTCGCCTGGAGAAGAAACATCACAAGACAATTTTGTCTCCTGAAGTGCTTTCGCCAAAAACACAGATCCAGCCTCTCCAAAACACTTCATCAGCCCACAGCAGCCGCGCAAGCTGCGTGTCCAGGCTCCTGCTGAAAGAAAATGTTTTGTTTTGACTCTTTTAATGGAAGCACGTGACTTGGCGAGCCCACATCTACAAGTTTGCCACACCATCGGAACAGAAAGAAGTTAAAAAGCTCAAATCCGAAATGAAATGCTTTGCTTTGGAACAGATGGGATTTTTTTCCCCAGCTTCTGATTTGTGGAAAAAAAATGCAAAAATAAAAATGTGCTGATTTGGCACAAATTGAAATGGATCCTCCTACTTTTTTCTTTCTTCTATTTCCTTTTTAAACTGCCGGTGAACTGACACATCCCCTATTTGCACAGCTGAGTTTGGGAGGCAGCGCCTGTCCTAGGGCCGGTAATTCTCACTGTCAGCCGCAGAGGCACCGGCTTGGTCGCTACAGCCCGTGCGCCAGGGACGCGGGTGCTTTAGAGCAGGAAACCCGAGCCCTTGGCACGTCCACCTCCCCGAGGGGCAAAGCAGGAGAGAACACCGTTTCGGCGATATCCTCCAACTCTCTCTCTATTTTCTCATTTTCCCTTCTATAACACTGAAATCGAATTTACAAAGCAGTGACAAGCTGCATTTAAGTACTTGTGACGGAAGTTCCATCCATCAGACACATTGGCAAACACAGCTTCACATTTCCAAGGCAGAAATTCCTGAGTCCCTGCAAAGTACAATTTACTTCTTATGTGCAAACACGAAGAATTGCTGAGGAAAAAAATGCTTCAAATGTTTTTTACCTTCAGGAAGTAATAGCAATTACAATCAGTTACACAGCCATATTTCTTCCCCCTCCCCATTCGAAGCTATTCGCAAAATCTCATGCCCTGGACTAGATTTAGTTGAAAGAAAAGTAATGAGATTTGTGTTTCCTAGAAAATTAAATAGAAATTGCCCAAAAGAATGATCCTAAAATACAAAATACTGCCTCATCCCACATGTTGCTAACAGGCTTGTGTTCTAATGGCTCACTTAGAACGAAGGACTTGTCTTAAGTGACATCCTAATGCTGTGCATTCGGGATCATGAGACATAAATACATTTCACTGCCAAGGCTTTGTTTTTTTTCATATTTTGTTTTTTTTTGCAGAATTCTTACAAAAGTAAAGGAAACATTTTAAGAAAGACTTTGTGCTGTTCTGCAATACTAAAGACTGAAAATTCCAGACGCTGATGTTTCTGAAAGTTATTTTTCTCGCTCTTGCTTGTCTTACGCAAAGGGTCTCCGCGCTGTCTGCAATGCCTCAGCTCCAGGCTGGACGCAGCGTGGGACGAGCAACTCACTACTTGTCAGCCCCATACAAATTCCAGACAGATGTTTGATCCTATCTACTTTTCCCTCTGTTGAACGGTGCCAGGACTTTGTGTACTGGGTCCCTGACGTCTGCGATCTCACATCACGCCTTACTTTGAGTGTTGCTTCACTTGATGCTCACGTGAGTTCAGCTGCTGGTCCCAATGGCACCACTACAATCCCTCTCTTTCCATCCTCTCAGCTGGACACAGGGCACGACAGCCATTCAATGCGGAGATGAACTGGAGACCAAGGCAGACAGCAAGCTCCTGGCTCAGCTCACCCTCCCCAAACCCACATGGTGCAAGGATCATGGGGCCCCAAGAGAGCCCCTGGCTGAGCCCTCTCTGCTGCCCTGGGAGCGCAGCTCTGTGTGAAGCAGCATCACCCAGCAGTGCTGGAGATGCAGGACCTTAGGCCAACCATAGTCTGCAAAAAAAACAGCCTAATTTTAACTCCTTTCATTTGGAGAGTGAATAATCTGAGCCAGATTGGCACCAGCCTTAGGAACTGCAGTGATTTCAGCCTGTGCACCCTCCACTGCGGTGGCTGCTCTGGCACCGAGGGCTCACAAAGCATTTTATGAACTCTCTGCCTGGCTCCGCTGAGCTTTGCTGCACACCCTCTGTTCCTGGACACATCCCTGACATCAAGTGCCAGAGCAGAGAAGTCAAGGTGGTTGAGCTCTCACCGTGCCTCGCCAGGAGCATCGCTGTACTGGCACAGCCCTCGCCAGCCAAGCTCGCCGCGGCCCTGCGCAGCACCCACCTCCTGAGAGCATCACGGTCACCCAGGGGGATTTGCACCCCTTTGTTTTCACAGGCAGGCAGGCAGGAGCTAAGTCTGACTTCAAAGGGTTTGTACTGATCCTCTTTGACGTCGCCAAAGCCAGTCAAGCTGGAAAAGCAGCGCTTCCCTGCTGGGCTCCCATGCCGTGCCCTGTACCCATCAGGCTGGAGGCTGCAGCCACAGGGTCCTGCGAAAGCTGACAACTGCTGCATATGGTGCTGGCTGCCACCTCGTTTAGCTCCAGGAACAGTAAATCCAACACTAGATGCAGCTGCCCATCCTCCTACCTCCTCTCTGCCTCCAAACTCTGCCCTCTGCCCCCTCCACTCCCTCCCACCCAGCACCCATCCTGCCCAGTCCCGCTGCGGTACAGCCGGCCCCGTGTTACTCCCCTGCCACTCCTCCTCTCCTCCTGCCTTCCCCAGCTCCGGCTTTTTGGGAAACCACCCAGGGCAAATCCTAAGAGGGAGCATCCTTGCACAGCCCATTTATATGAAAGCCTGGCCATTGCACCTATTTCTTCTCTCAGCTAGGGCAGGGACGGTCTCAGGACCCTCGACTGGGCAAGGGAAACTGGGAAAGAAAGCTTTCCAGCCAGAGGGAGAGGACGGCCAGGTCTATTTAATTCCCAGTATTACTATCATCTGCCTCCCTCATCTGGACTCGCACCCTGCGAAGTGACTTCTCGCTGTGCCAAGCCAGCGGCCCCGGCCTCGGGAAGATAAATGCTCTTTCTCGTAAGCAGGGGCGAGAGGACAGGGACCGCAAACACCGTCCCCAGAGCACGGCAGCGCAGGCTCGGGATGAGCAGCTGCGGCGATGGCCGCTGCCCAGGAGCGCAGCGGGACCGGGATGCTGTCTGGTGCCGCCGAGCAGATGCCCCAACAGCCAAACAGAGGCCAGGAGCACCAACCCTGACACCGCATTGCTTTGAATGGCATTTGAAAAAAATACACTCAATAGAGCCAGGTCAAACCCTCTCCAGATCACCGAGTCTTTCTCCCTGTCACTTTTGCAGCAGCATTATCCTTCTGTGCCAGTCCCCACCCCCACCCCCCCCCGCGTGTCACCAAAGGCTCGTTGGTGACCACCAGCACAGTGGCACGGGGACTGAAGAGCCAAAGCAAACCCCCTGCTCACAGGGAGCACAATCCACAAATGATGCTCGACCCAGAGCTCTTGCAGCACCCCAGGTAGTGGCAGACTTATTGCTCTCCTCCCCCTTCACAAGTATCACTGCTGTTAGGTAAACTGAGGGACAAAAAGATCAGTGATGGCTAAAACATGACAGTGAAGAACTACAAATAGATATACGTACAGAGAAGAAGAAGTGCAGATATCTAACTCCTAAACCTCATTATTTAGGGGGAAAACCTCTTTCTGACATTCCTCTGTAAAGATGCAGTGCTGAACAGAGGCTTTTTGCAGATGTTTGCACTTTGGTGAGGTGGCTGCTCCGATGGAGGCGAGGGAATTGATTCAGGCTTGCTTCTGGTTTGCTGTAACTTGATTAGAGCCGACGTGCTGAAAGACACAGTGAACTAACACAGCCCGGCTAAAATATCGGTCTCCACGACTTGGAGGGACACCTGACAGTCCGCACCATCGTGGCCACAAAAGGGCACATGCACAGCATGCAGAGCATCACGATAACCTCCAGATCCTTAAGTACTTAAAATCACTGTCGTTACAGGAGGAACCTGCGAAGCCTAATGCTGACTAACTATAAGACACTGCTCTGAGACCGGAGCCCTGGCAGCGCTCACGAGACCCTCAGGTCCATCCTGCTCCTGCGCTTTGCAACCATCCACGCCAGCACTCGGGTCCGCGCTGCTGGCATTCACCTTCCAACTCGCTCTAATGGCAGCTTGTCCGGGCCCTGTTCAAGCCACGCATCAGCCCCTGAGCCCAGTGCTGACAAGGAGTCCCCAGGGAATTCAATACATAGCGAGCCATTCGGCGGCACTCAGTGCCACGGAGGGGATGTCTAACGCAGCTGAAACGCCGGCCAGAGTCCAGGTTCATGCCTCTGTCCGTGCAGTTAACGTGAAGAAATGGCTTGTCAGGGTAATTTTCAGTTGGAGACCAGCTGCTTGACTCTCAGAGCTGCTGTGGCTTCTGCAGAGCTGAAGTTTCCCCAGTGCCTGGCCCCGTGCCTTGGGAAGGAGCCGGACAGCTGAGACGCTTCCCAACTGATTCAAAAAAGCAGCACCATCACTTCCATTTCTGGGGCAGGAAAGCTGTTCCCAGGCTGCTTTGGACAGAAAGCTCTGTTCCCATGGCACCGCCAGCCCCAAAAGCCACAGACCTGGGTCAGAAATTACCCTTTGCCAGGTAAAGATGCTCCAGACAGACTAACTGCATCTCAAACAAGCTTACTCGGAGCTGGGTCAGCAAGAAAAGATGTGCTCAGAGGTGGCCACCCGGCTGGCTGTGCAGACAGCGTCCAGCACACCGAAACCCCGCTGTACCCACAGCTCTCCTATGCCTTGATCTTGAAAACGGGAGAGACAGGGGCATTCAGTCTCCTTTGCTTTCAATCCCAGGATGCGTGCTATGTCCTTCTGGATCTGGGCTGCAGTGACCCTACCCCGGCCCTCGTCCTCCCATGAACAGCTAAAAGCCACTGCCTAGAGAGTGCATCTGCAGAGCAACCAGGTAGCAGGCAAGGATGAGACCCCCGAGTCCACACAGCAACACTTCTTAGAATAGAAGTGACTTGCTAAAGCCAGGGTTTTAAGGCAAGGGACTGAAGGAACTTGTAAAATTAATGACCCAGCCTAGAAGTTTGCATAAAAAATTAAAAATCCATATTAAAATTTGTATAAACGTGTCGCAGCAAGATTTAAATGCCTCTTAAAGCATGTTTAGCTCTTGATCTGAATTTGCTCCGTTCCCGTGGCCCGAGGCGACGCAGGCAGTGAGTTATCAGCTCGCTCCACCGAGAGCCTGGCTCGCAGGCGAACGGGCAGCGTCTGAAACGGCTGCAAGGAGCACCAGCCCGGCACCGAGGCCTCGGCAGCATCCCCGCAGCAAGAGACAAAACCAGCAGATCTGGAAGGAGCCGAATGAAGACACAGTCTGCAGTCCTCTCCCCAAAACCATCTTCTTCCTGCTTGAAGAGGCTCCTTCTCCTCTACAACAAGCCAGAAACCCTCAAGCCTCTGACCAAGGATATCTGAATATCCACCACCACCAACTCGCTTGCTCGCCAGCCAGTTCCCACAACTATGTCAGCATAGCTGGAGTTCAGACAATCTCTTTAATTGTTGTCCAGATGGTGTCCCTGTAATTCTAATTTGTTGGCAGCCATTCTCATTTTATTTATACCCTCTTGCTGTAAAAACTCTTTACTCCGAGACGATGCTGATGTCCTGTGTTTTGGGGGCAGGGACTCCAGGTGACACTTCTCCCCTTGGCAGAGGGGGTGGGGGGCAGGGGGAACAAGGCCTCTGCAAGACCTTCCCGAGGCTGCACCCAGAAAAACATCTAGCCCCCTGGGTAATTAACTTGCCAAAGAATCTTGGAATCACAGAATAGCTTGGGCTGGAAGGGACCTTTAAAGGCCATCTAGTCCAATCCCCCTGCACTAAGCAGGGATGTCTTCAACCACATCAGGTTGCTCAGAGCCCCGTCCAGCCTGGCCTTGAATGTTTCCAGGGATGGGACATCGACCACCTCTCTGGGCAACCCAGGCCAGCGCTTCACCACCCTCAGAACTGGCACCTTGTGTAGGGCTTGCTCTGTAAAGTATCAGAGGGTGGAAACACTTGCTGTTCTGGAGTTATTCCCTCAATTCATAGCTTTCTGCCACCTTCCTCCAGAGGATCTCTAGTGCTGGAGAAAACCCAGTGCTGATCTTCAAGCCCTAACGGTCCCACGGGCAATGCAGCAGCTAAAACCCGCAAGGCAAGGTCTTGCTCTCTGGGGAAACTCAGAGGAGCCAGACCTCCCTGTGCTCAGCCACTTCAGGTGTCCAAACGTTGTTGTTGCCTGTTTGGGGTGGGAAGTGCTAATTTCAGCGAAAGCAGGTTTCCTGGAGGCCAAGAGTGAAAGGGCAGCGATGCTGGGGCTGGATG
>Ga0181612_152028_pt1 | contig 19695 bp, 8 predicted proteins | sample HoacroProtozoa21_FD_119630 | JGI IMG/M metagenome (GOLD analysis project Ga0181612, IMG submission 119630) | Hoatzin crop microbial communities from Cojedes, Venezuel. Combined Assembly of Gp0051906, Gp0051904, Gp0051908 | reverse complement strand
GCTACATAGATAGGTCCTTATGTCCTTGGTATTTTTTTTCTGATAGCTTATATTCTTGATTGCTTGCCTTAAAATCCGTAGGTGTCCTCTCCTCCCCCTCAATTTGACAGTAAAAAATAACCCAATGAAGAGGTATATCTATACTAATGTGACATTGAAATGGAACTAAATGCCATTGCCAGCTTTGGGAATATGTATCTACAGGGCAGCTCAATGTTCGGTTAAACTAACATGCAAAAGCCCCACAATCCACAAGTTCTCTGGCTTTTCCATTTTATGGATTTTCGCTGTAGATCTGAGTGAGTACATCCTTTACTCTGAAACCGGAATAATAATGCACTACAGTTATACATTAAAATTGAATGTAGGTGAGGTTTAGAATGTAATCTGGTTTTGTTCATTTGGGGCCCAATTCAGTAAAGTGCAAAATAAATGCTTAATTGTCAAATAAAATCAAGTGTGTTTTTAAATACATTGCATGTGTTGGGTAAGATTCATCCTATCAGTTATTAAGTCCATAAAGATAGCACACATCAGCACTGGTGGGATTTCATTCACAGAATGAGATGATTACAGGTACTAGCAAATTTTCTAATTCCAGACAGACATTGGCTCAGGCTTTCAGGAAATAATTTAAGATCTCTGCCTCTGTTTGCCCATCTATAATTTGGGTATTAATGTCAAAAGGACATACCAAGCAAATTTCATTAATGGGGTTTACTGGTCTAAACTAACCCTATCTTTACACAGAGCACTAATGACAAAAAACACTGCAGAAAGAATTGAAGTGTTGAATGTGATCTCTGCTAGAAGGAGACCAAAAAATAACGAGGAGTTCTGGCCTGCATGGGCAGGAGGGTCAGCAGAGATGGCTCCTCCTTGCATTCCCCCAGGCCCAATTTACATAAGGCTATGTAATGGATTAAAGCTGTGTTTAGGCTTTCAGCAGGTAAATCTAGGAAGTCATTTACATCAGGACTGTGCCAAATCAATGTCTGAAAATCATTTTAAGGTTGGAAAATTTGGTGTAAGTCTTGCTTACTATTATGATCATAGTTTTACATTTAGGTTTTATAGAATCAACTGTTGAAGATTGAACGCAACCCTAAATTCTGGCCAGCATAGAGAAAGTGTTGTTACAGTCCTTCCAGTGGTGTTTGTGAATGTATCCCTAAACAAGATACACTTGCTTGATTTTCAAACTCAGGAAATAAGAATTGTTTATCTGTGTAGAGGGAGCAATCGACCTCCCTCTATCAGCTTTCCCAGATGCTTACTCTGATGGAGTGGAACTACAAAAGCCTGACATGTGGGCCATGGTTGCCTGAACAGTATCAGTCTTTTGTCAACAGCTCTACAATCCAAATACCATGTTCTGCACAGATTCACATAATACTATAAAGTATATTAGCCGTTTAGGCTCTATTAACTAATATTACCTAGGATCAGAGGAATTTTGTCTAGATTATTTGGGGTGAATGGCTATATAGGAGCTATCGATAATGGAATGAAAATTTCTGAAACAAATGCAGTTTTGAAGGGCAGTTGCCTGCTTAACCTCAATAGCAGTATTTCTTCAGAACCATTCTTCATAAAGACTTTGCCTTTGCATATCAAGGACGTAATAAACTGCAATAATGAATGGCAAATAGTTCTCTTCTACCTGTGCTTCATTCTGTTTCAAGTAGCCCCACTGCTGCACCATGAAAAATGGGGGGTTTTTGTAAGTGCTTATCCTATAAATAGCAATGTACAAATCCCAAACTAGCGCAATATGACAAAAACTGGAACCAACGTTCAATTAAGTCTTAACTGTAGGAGTTCCTTATTAGGAGGGCTTCCTTGAACACCTGGGTCTTCCTAAGGGTTTTCTATGGAGCCATTCACTCAAGTCACTCAGAAAACATTGCACACTGGAAGGTATGGTAGAAATATCTAAGCAATTTTGAAAAACTTGCTTGTGTACTGGAAGTTGACTAACTTCAGCAGCACTGGACTCCACCTGGGCTAATCTGTCCTGCTGCAAAGCAGTGAAAATTCAGTCATTTGCTCTCAGTTTTACTTTTTTTACTTGTCTAATTCATGTTGATACTTTATGAACTTAGAACTGAAATGGAAAATTGTGACTTTCTGTGTAATTAAGTGTGATGAACTTTACAACGGGTTTCTGCTTTATGTTAGTATACATGTAAATTCTATAATTATTAAGTAGCTCTTCTACATCAGACCGACCATTTAAAATGTTTATTCTGAAATCAAATTATTTTCCTGTACAAAACGTGTTCAGTATAAAGATTTGTGTTGCAGTGTCAGATAAAGAAAATCCAATAAACAAGCAAAGTAAAAGCTTCAGTAACGTCATATGCTAAGAAAGACTTGAAGAGAAGCTGTTCAGCTGTTCAGAAGTAATCATGTTGCATAGTGACTACAGCTTGGTGCAAAGGAGTTCTGAAAAGCTGAAGAAAAGGAATGTTTTGGACAGAGACTGCAAATGGAACTAAGGAAATATTTCCGAGGTTAGCAATTTCATTCTCTGTCAAAAAGTTGCTTCTTCAAAGATGAATCATTCCAAAGGGTAAAAATGGGTACAAATAGGACAAGTCCTTGTTTTGAGTATGAAGACTTAAGTGCTAGGTTTCATACCTTAAAATATGCTAATTGATTTATTTGCCCTGGTAATGTTAAAATATTAGATTTGTATTACAAAAAGGGGCAAAATAGAATTTCAACTATATTGGAAAGAGGGTAAATGAAGGGAAGTAAAACACTGCACTACACTGCAAGAAGAATTATCCCTTAGAATAAATACATAAATGACACTAAAAACTTTGAGGGAGTAAGGGGAAGGTAACAAAAATCTCCATGTTCTGTTGTATAGGTTGATATAAAAACCTTAAAACGGGTTTGCTTCATGATACATGCATGAAGTTGGAAATATTCTATCATCAGATAATACCAGTTTTCAGCATGTGATTTCTTGTAATTTGCTAGAAAACATCTGTCCTTGGCCTTAGTCAGAAGCAGAAAACAGCACAGATGATCTGTCTGATATGTTGAGTCCCACTGTCCTCAGTATCTTCTAAGCAAAATTTTGGAGCTCTTATGGAACCCCTGGACGTGTATTCTAGGTTCCTTCAAAAGCCCAACAAGAAAGTGTCAAATGTAAATTCAAATATTTATTCCCCTTGATGTGTGTTTTACCCCAGCTCTACCTTCATGCATTTAGTCAGATTGGTTCAGTTATTCTGTTTTGCCATTTAAAAGATACACCTTCCTAATAATTATGCTGTGCCACCAGAAGATAAGCTGGGAATAAACCATGGATGAAAAATCACAATTGATTTGGCCAGGGTCAGTGTTTCGTTTTAGGAATGGTCTCCCTTGGAACTGCTTACATCTGTGTCAGCACTTGCAGAGGTTACACTGCTTCCGAGGCAGAACCTCCGTCTCCGCAAATTCCTGCAATTCAAATGGATATGCAATGTTTATAATGATTGCAGTTCTGTCCTATATTGCAATACCCAAGAGTCTTTTGAGTTTTTGCAGTGGGTTTTATAACTGTTTGTGGTATCCAGTTTAAAAAATAAACAAAACAAAACAAAAAGCTGGTAAAAGAGACAATTAAATGTCTTAGGTTGAGATGCTCCATAATTTATTGAGGATCTATGAGAGCACATTTGTAGAACCCATTTAATTCATTTAATAGTAATGCAAACATTGATATAAATTAAAACTCCAGAACGCTCTCTCACATCTTTTCTCTCCCCATGAGAGGTGAATGAAAATGATTTATTACTCATAGATTATAATTGCTTAAAATAGGTTATGATGTAAGAAAAAAAATTCTAATCCCTTCTACCAGGCAGGAGCAAAATTCTACAGACAGAGAAATTACATCTAACGCCAGTGTGTTAAGGAAGAAACATCCTTCTTCTCCCTTTGGGGAAACTCTACGAACATCTTTTTAGAACTGTCAAAATTCACAAGCTGTAATAAATTATTCTTTTTCATTACCCATTTATTAAGTAGGCTGTTTGGTATAATAGCAGAAAAATTCTGTTTAATTTTTACAGTATTACATTACTGTGATTTCTCATTTGAAACAGACTAGTTATCAAGAGCAGTGATGTGTTTTATTTTGTACATTGGGACCATCTTTCCTCTGAATTCTGATGAAGACAACTTTTAAAGCATGTAATACTCTGTCTGTCAGGACGGTTACACGTCAGGGAGGTAGGCTGGCTCAGTGGAATTGCCAACCTTAAGGCTGGCTCATAGAAAGAACCTGACTGCAAGCTTAGTCAAGTTGTGCACATGATATCCACTACTGCATTTCTGCAATGTCTTTGCTAACGCACATCGCCATGCTTAGTACTTCTCCCTTCGAAAAGCTGGATCCCATCCTGTTTCTCTGCCAGACACTGAGGGACAATTTATGATGAAAGGACTTCACTCCCTGCTTGTAGTAATTGTATTAACGTATTTGATTCACTATTTTTTTTTTAAAAACCTGAAGAATTAATGTGGACATCAGATGCAAAATTTCATACCAGGTTAAACAGGAAATTGGAGGAAAAACAGACCACTGAGGAATTATAACAAAATATAGCAATGTTGTAAATATTGGCTATAATAATGTGAAATTCTGAATGAAATTTTATGCTGGATAAATGGACAAAACCCTGGCTTAGGAGATGAGAAATCTGAAATCATGTTCTGGCTTCATCACAAATCTCTGTATAATTCTGAGAGAGTAATTTCTTTAATATAATAATTTATTATAAATATATAAATATACTAGAATTATATTACTACAATTTATATTATACAAAAATTTATAAATATAGTAAAGGTGTACTCAGGGTAAAGCTGCCTCACCCTTGGTGATGGAAGTGAAACGCTAATGACTTTTTGCTTTCATAAAATGAAAGTAAAAATACATCTTCTTCTTCTGAATGTGCACACTGTACCCTAGGTTTATGACATGTAAAGAGCTTTTGAATACAAAATCCAAAGTTAATAAACACATCGTAAGTAGTGATTATAATGGGTCTATTTAGAGTGCTATCAGGTGTCATGGGCCACGTCGCATTCGTCCTACCCATGCTGAAAATCTAATGTCTGGGGTATGATACAAAAAATAGCAACTACACTTCCATTTTTAATTGCTGTGCAAGCTCAGGGGAGGTGTCTGGCCACATCCTCAGCCGGCAAGATGAAACGCTTGCAGGTCACATGACATTACACCATGCTTCTGCTGTGGGTCACTACGTTTTTCCTATGGGTTTGCACGCATGGTAGCACATGTACACAGTGTAGCCCAGAAAATATGAATACAGAAGCAGAGGGAATAGATGGCTGCAATAATATTTTTAGGAGGTATTTGTGAGACCTACCGTCCCCCTTCATCCCCCAAAAGAGATATGCAGTTAATACAGAAAGACAAAATAAAAACTACCTATCTCCTATGCCCTGAATGACAACGACAAGCCAGGAATGCTGCCTTGTTGGCTTTGGTTGAAAATATATAAATAAATGGTGGTTATAAAACCCACATTGTATCTTCACAGCCAGCAGCGACATAAAGCTGCTTTCTTCAGCTAGGAAGTGGATTACATTTTTATAACTAATCCGCAGCTCTTTGACTGAAAAGATTTGCTAAGCCCACCCTCACTACTTTTTCTTTTAGGTCTGTGCATTCTAAAAGCTTCCTTCCACCTTCTTCCACCTACTTCCCAAAATGCATGGCCATGGCTCTTTTTTTGGACTTGCAGTATGTAACTTTGTTTGTGCCTTACATTGTTAAACAGTATTCACAGACAGGGGAAAAAAAAACCCAACACCCAAACAACTCAGTGCTTCACTGATCCATAAAATCATTATAGGCAGCACTTCAGTTTCAACAAGTGCCAAAAATTTTACCCCCCCTCCGAACAAAAAAAATAAAGCAGAAACAAAAATAACAAGGCTATTAATCTTTCATTAAGTTAAAGGGATGAAAAGGAATCGCTTAAAGTATCATTCTTTACTTGCACCACAAGATTGGATGCCCCCTGCTAACTTCAAAGGCTCTAAAAGAAGCTGGTTAATATTGTTGGCACAGAACCAGATTGTGGTTTACTTTAGTTTTTGTGATTTTTTTTTCAACAAAAGAAAACATTAAGGGCTGGACACTGATTGCTGAGTAACAGCTATTGAAAGAGGGTGCCTTTTGTGCTGCTACCAGTAATATGTCAATTTTCAGACATGTAATAGCTGTACAAAAAATCAGGTCGGTCACTGCATGAGGGCAAAAGTCTGTAATGTTGCTCCTGTTTGTTCTGTGGTTTCAGATCAGCTACAAATCACTAGTTTTCCCTGTACGCCAGAGTGTTTGGACTTGCAATGGCTCTGGTGAAATACGGCCTTTATCCATCCCAAGAGAAGTAATAGATACCCCATAAGCCACAAAGTCACTCACTTGCTTCCTTGCACAATTGCTACTACATTTTAATTCCTCCCCAGCCCCAAAGTTTGTGTATATTGAAAACAAAAGCTAATTGCTACTGAGTGACATAATTTTGTGGTTGCATTTCTTTGTGCAGGGGTTTCTTTCCAGTGTAGTGCAAGCTGTTAAGCTGCAGATTGTGGTTGCCGCTGCCTGGCAAAGGGCGAGTAACAAGCAGCGAGGAAAAGGCAGGCAGGAAGTGTTTGTGATGGTTTGATGATGTGCTGATGGCTTAATGTGCTTGGCTGAGTTGTGCGGTGCAGGCTCATGTAAATCCATGTTGCTCGGGGGGTGTGTGTGGCACGGGGAGAAAACATTCAATATATTTTGCTCTCTTTTTGAGATATAGGATTAGCTCAGTCTCCATTGCAGTCAGCCTTCAGCCTTTTTCCTTGAGTGGATAGTGAGGAAATACAGGCTTGACCGTGCGAAGTGAGGCTCCTGGGGGCTTGAGCACCTTAATTCCATGGGTTTCAGCGCGACTTGTCTTGGGCAGAGTAAGCGGAAGGCCCCAGGAACCTTGCTACAGCCACACAAAGTAGCTGCTGTGCCAGACAATGCGTGTAAGCGGTGGTGTCGGGTTGGTAAGCTGAGCACAGACAGCTACTCCCCTCCTGGTGCGGGGCACAGGGCCTGTAGGAGCGTGGCTCTAACTGCCAGCGCAGCACCAGGGTTACTGGCCGTGCGCAACTGGGGAGACAACAAACCCCACGTGCACTCAGACCAAATGGGAAACCAAACCCTGGAGTCAAAATTTGCAAATGGCCAGCCCTATAGTAGCTGCAAGTGTTCGTTCTATTCCTGTGAAGGCAAAGCACTTTCAGTGTCAGGTCTTGCTAGTAACGGCTATGATGCTAACTCCTAACATGTGGGCGCCGGCCTCCAGGCTTCTGCGTACCTGCCATAACCGTCTCATGTACAAAAAGGGATGAGAAAGTACCAGCTGAGAATTTCAGTGCAGTTTATGGAAATGTTCTGCATATAAAGAAAGGAGATATTTTTAAAATACAAACTATGTAAACACAGGGTAATTGAAAGGATCTATTTTACTTGATTTGTTGCCATTCGTTCCCCTAAGGCAGCACTACTGGATCTGCCCTTTCAAACCCATGATACAGAATAAAGCAGATAGATCCTATTTGTCCCTGTAAAGTTATTTTTCTACTTACACCAGGCTATTAATGCATGACAACTGCAAAGAAATTTGGCTACTTTCCCCAAAGTGTATTTCACCCAACATCTCCCTGTCATGCTCGTATCCATTATCTCTTCTAACTATTCCCTCTGGGACAGAGTCTACATTAATCAAAAAACTTACATTTAATCCAACAGTGTTTGCATAAGGCGTATATACATTCTTGGATATGCCAAATATGACAGATGTCTTAAATTCCTTCTTTAAAACCCTTTTCAGGGAAGGCTGTTATACTGTTGCTGTGATGAATAATGTCTCCTAGACTTCTAATAAACTATATGTATTTTATTTGTCTCAGCCCATAAAGTCTTTGGGGCAGGAGGAAAGCGCATGACCATTATCCTTTTGTTTTTTTCCAAAAGGAAGCATACATTTCCTGCACAAAATAGCAAACGGAGCCAGTTGCACTGTTGGGGAGGCAGGTTGCCCAATGCTTCCTATTACGAGACACCTTTCAGTTGCTCATATTTCTACCAGGCTGCATCTGTTTGTCCTGAAACGTGTGTTCTCAGCTGACTGCCTCAGTCATTTCTGGGAGTAAAACAAACGATAAATCTGTTGTGGTTTTGTGTTAAACTCTGGCAAAGTAAGTGGCAATGATGCTGTCATTTGTTTTCACAGAGTCTGCAAGCCTAAGTTATGTTTTTAAAATACTGATACTTCAATGATAAGTGCTACAGAAAGATCCATTAGGAAACCAGTAATGCTGTCTCAAAGCCAGTTAACGTGCTGTACGTAAGGTAGGGAGGTACACACTGAACACTGGAGATAAAGGGAAGCACTGAACAGCGCCGATCTGTCTCCATGTGCTGAATGAGGCATGGGTTCTCTGGAAAAAAATGTAATTATGTAATTAAGAAGAATGTCATAATGTATAAACAGCAGGGGGCTAATATGGCTCCATGAGCTTCTCAACTCCTGGCTTTTTCTTATTTTTAAGTGCTTCAGTTTGACCTGAATAATTTTCTCTTGACTTGTTTCTCTATGTGTGTAATAAATAATATAGAATAATGTGAACAATACAAAATGCAATTATTTCATTTGAGCAGCTGGATGAATTGCATCTATTTCGGGTAGAATGTCTCCTACATAACAAAACAGATTCCTTCACTGAAAAAAGGATTTTCTCCATCTTCCAAATTTTCTGGTGGGGTTTCCAGTTGGACAGAACAGGGAATAAATTCTATGGAAGCGTCTCTGCCAGAGCCTGAGGAGGGATGCATAAACCAGAACATCACCTGATGTCCTTCCTGGCCGTGGGATCTGTGCAGTCCCATCAGCAGCGACATTATTCTGACTTTTGTCAGCACTCTTTCCTCCTGCAGACGGACAGCTGGTGCGCTCGGTTGACTTCAAGGGACTTTGGATCAGGCCTTGGGCATGAGTCACGGACGTAAGTGTAAGTGAAGGTTGTATATTAACATCCGGTGTACTCTGGCTGCATGCTGCATCTTTGTGACTTTTTACTGAATTTATGCTTCATTTTCTGTAATGTTTATCTTGAAAAGAAGCTTTTTTAAGCTTGGCTAAGCAAAAAGACTTCACAAAGGGGAATGGCTGGTTCACGCTTGAGATGGCTGTCTGTTAAATGTTGTATTAATGATAACATCCTAAAAGAGCCAGTCGGGGGTGAGCAATCTTTTTCCTTCCTTTTTTACACTATCTTTGCTGAAGTTTCTTTTCCGCTTATAGTGAAGGGGAACAGTTTTCTTTTTCTTTCTTTTTTTTTTTTTTTATCACCATCTTCAACCACAGGGTCAGCTTTGATTTGAGTGAGTCAGAAACATATTTATCTCTGAAGTTCTCCTTCTGTGCCTGGGAGTGAAGTGTTTCTTCTCGTCTCAGAAGAAAGAGACATGTTTTAAATAATAGCAGTGCCAAAAAAAGAGAAAAGGTAATAATAGCTGTTTGTTTGACCTGCTATAGAGTAGACCTGATTTATATGTTGCTGGTACGTATATGATTTTAAGAGACTTCTTTAGTTTCTCCATGGCAATGTTTATAGTTTGTTTATAGAAAGAGATCTGTACTCCAGATTTTGTTCTAAACTCTGCTCAGCTCAGACAGTTGTTACAGCAGATAGACTTGACCTAATGCTCACCCTGTTTAAGATGTGTTTTATTTTTGCAGGCATTCCATAGTTGCAGGAAGCACTCAAACCTTAATCTGGACCACTTGTCGGGCAGTGAATGGAAAAAAACAATTCAAGGAGCAATCCTCTTGAAAAACCATACATGGGTTTTAGGGAGAGCTCAGCAGGCCTGTAAATGCTGTAGGCAGCTTTGAAATCCCCAGTTTAAGATGGGCCAATGAGGCTTTGTTGTTGATGCCCCAAGGGAAAAGCCAAATGCAGTGCTCATCACAATGCGAATGCGTATCAAGAATAAACTGAGATTTTGCATGGTTTGATCTGTACATCTTTTTCCTGCCTCCTTCTGCAGTTTTGATGCAAACAAAACTGCTTAGAAGCCTGAAAACCCTGGAAACATGTTGGTTCTCAGACTCTAACAGGTATGTCCATGGTTTTCAAGACTCTGAATTCTTTTGTGCTCATAGCTTATGCCCTTGGGCAGGAGTACATGCCATCAGTGCAGCTGCCTATCTGTTCAGAGGGCTGCGCGTAGTTAGGAGCAAGCATATGCTTTTCTTGGCTATAGTTCTTTGTGAGTATCCGACATCCTGACAAGGGTCTTTGTAATATTCTTGGCTTCTGTGGTCTTCCGTTGCTGTACCCATAGTAACTGGACTGTAAGTATGCCTGGTATCACCAATGCCAGGCTCTCTTACATGGGATCTTGTACGGTGTATATGGTAAGCATACTGTATAAACACTGCTGTGAGCTTTAATTTACTTATTTTAACCAAATGCACAATTTGCAAGAAGAGGGTCTTGGAGCAGATGGAGAGTATAAGCAGTGGTCTGTATCATCCATGTGCAGTTGCTCTTTGAACCTTGTACAATCACAATAACAATACAGAGTACTACCTGGGCAGAATCCACCATTCAGAGTAGAAATAATATTCTCCTATTCCCTTACTCAGCTACAGATCAGAAGATGCAATCACTATAAGCCGACTATGATATATTTAGCAGTAACACGATTGTACTTGTGCAATACAATTGGGTGTGTCCTCCCAGTAACAATTTTCTCTATATTTTCATTTTTAAGACCTTTGAGGTCTTTCTTACCTCAGTTTTGCTCAGGCAAAATGACGATGTGATTAAGGAAGATGTGTTTTCTGCACTTTGAATTTTTTGTCTAATTTATCGAGTAACAGACTAAACTCCAGTGCTGTAGATCATTGCAATTTCACATTGTCATCTGCAGCTGTAGGTGCTCAACATCTCTGAGGGTTAGCCACAAGGACTTTACACTACATTCATGACAAGGGCCTAGTGAGTACCCTGCTAGTTCTGCAAACACAAACAAGAAGATTGCATATGTATTTTCAGATTACTCTGAATTACTTGACACGCAACAAAACGATTCAGATGTACTTGTGGCAGATGGGAGAACTCAAAATTATTGTTACATTACGTTCAGTTTGGAAGTGGAACTTGTTTTTTCTGTTACTGATTGAGTTGCATCTAGGTAGATCAAGGAATTAGAAAGTTCTTCTAGTAATTCGGGGAGGGAATCTTTTGATTTCTTTATTGCAAATCCCAGTTGCAGTTGTTGCAATTACTACATTTCTGCATTCACTCCAATGCCATTATGATATTCCTTTTCACTGGATGATCCTTCTGGAAGATGAACCAACGGTGAGGAATGAGGTTGTACATAAAAAGGGAGCAGGGGACAAGTAACTTATATGCATGCAACCATGGGGAAAAGCTACTGTATATGCAAACCTACTATTCTGTGCAAGCAGTAATGATATATGGGGCCTGCATTACTGGAATATCTAAAGTCTATAAGTTCTGTACAAGTTTTCTCTTTAAAGAATTGGTAATTTTTTACTTGTAAAAATTACATGTATTGTGTCCAGTAATGGAACATCATTGAGCTAGAATTCCTTTCTAGTAGCTTGATTTAAGTAGGTCCACTTCTGAGTGACATGCAGACATGTAGTATACACAGACAAATTTGAATTAGCTAGAGGAATGTTTTTGTACTAACAGTATATAATTATAGCTCTGTTTTATTGTCACTAAAAATGAATTGATTTGCTGAGGTGATCAATCATTTATGTCACTAGGGAAAAAACCCCATATGCCTATAGCATATCCTTAAAAAATCATACTAGAATGGTGGTCATAGTGCATTTTGGCTTGTATTAGAAATATTACTGTTTGAAATTTTTTAAAACTACACCAGTACAGACTATAATGGCTAAATACAGAAGGCCAGATATTCAGCAGATGCAAACTTCTGTCATTTATTTCCATTGAACTACTGCAGTTTACACAAATCCAGAGAATCACTCTAATGGACCATTTCTCTTGCTTTCACACTGAATGTTGCCTGAGTAAACAATTAGTTTTACTAATTCAATGGAAACTCTTTGCATGTTTTCCCACGTGCACTAACCTCAGTTTCAAGATAAGAAAAGCACACAGTGGAGATCAGTGCTGGCACACAGAACATTATCCAGGCTGAAGTAAGGGGGTGACAGTAGTAGCTGCTACTTGCAAAATTCCTAACTCTTCTCGGATGGGAAATTTGGACAAAGGGACAGGAAATTCCACAGCACTGATAAAAAAATAATTTAAAAGAGTATGATGCTAAGAAGTATAGCTTCAACTTGCAATAGCACTGCTTTTTACTGTCAGTGCTGAGAGTGGTAGTGGTTCCACCTCTGACTTGTCAGGTGTTGAAAAGGATGCTGATCCAGTTGCCACTACCATGCATGCCAGTCTCCTGTAAACTCGGCAGCGATTTTGTATTTCTGAAAGCTTCAGGGAAGCCAGCCACTTGCCATAGTGCTTCAAGGTTATTTTCTCTCAGGACCTGTTGCTCCATGACTTCTGCAGAAGATCCATTTCCCTCCTCTCCTGGAGTGCTAGCGTTCAAGCTTGTGCATGTGAACAGAGTATGGGAGGAAAGAGGGCTCATTTAGTAGTGGAAGGACTAGCATGACTAAGTGATAACCCCTGTGTTATGCAATTTCCAGTGAAACTGATGGAGAGAAAAAAACTTAAGATTTGAGAATTAATTCTTTTCTCTTTCTTTCTTGTGCTTTTTTTCTATCATCTCACATAGGATCTGGACTGTTTAGAAGATGTCTCTTTTTTGTGCTCTCCTTTCATTTGACCATCCTGTGTTCAAATTTGCTTATAGAAACACATAGCGCTGGACGCAGAACATATGCACAGAAAGTAAGACTTTTCTTCATAGCTGTCTTTAGACAATGTTTACTGGACTAATTGGTTAAAGAAAGGGATGGAAGAATTAGAAATAGTTTATATTTTAATATTTTGTTTGAGAAACCCTTAACATGTGTACACATCCTATTCTTATCAACCTGGGAAAACAAATAGAAAGTTAATGAAGCAAACCACTCAGCCTAATCTGAAGATTACTAGCCACCGTGAAAAAAAGACACATGAATAAACAGGCTTCCTTTTCCTTCTTCTGACAATGCTCCCCTCACACAGACCTGAGACCAAATCCAGTGTAATGAATCATTCATGCTAATACTGAACATTATGAAAGGTTAAATGTAGAACTGAATGGCAATGTTGTCAGACCATTTTCTTTCCTTAGTTGCAGCATACATACCATGATGCATTCTTCAACTGTTGTTAATTTAAAGGGTTTGAGGCTGAAAAAAGGAGATTATGGAAATATCATACTAGTCCATGTGGGTTAACTTAGTCTGAGGTATCTGCATTTTCAGTCTGAGGATTCAAAGTGACTTGGTGAAAGACTCATATTTGCTTTTTTCTGTCTACTATTTCTCTTTAATCTCAAAATCAAGAGTACTAAGATTTGATATTAGAATTCTGTGCAGTAGATTATTAGCAGTATTATGAAAAATAATTCATACCTTGGATCATAAAAAATTGAGGAGTTTTTAGATGTATGTAGATAGAAAATAAAGTATTTTCTGTTTGGGAGATTTTATAGTGTAAGAACACTGGAATTTGTATTTCACTAGGGATAATATTAAATTGTGCTAAGAAGAGATCATGCAGATTTCAGATATTCCATGTGCCACAGGAAAATACCTGTATCCAGATTTAAGATTTTAGAAATATTATTTTGGCTTTTCCTTTTATAATGGAAACCTCAGGCCTGTATTATTATCTGTTCAACTATCGAGGCTCATTGTCTACAAGCTTTTAACATATGTTCTTCACTACATTTTCAGGAATCGGCGTAAATATCTTTTTTTCGGTAATATGTTTCCTCTTATTCCTTTGTCCATTTGAGAGCTACACAATTCTGACTAAACATCCCTATAGACAAGGAATATCCCACTGCTCAAAAATTTTTTACTTTTCTGAGTTCTGTTTTCGTTTAGACGCATAGTCAAAATTCCATACTTGATCAGACTAGTGGTATAGTTAGCCCAGTATCCTGTCTTTAAGAAAAGCTAGTAACAGATGCTGCAGAGGAAGGGGAAAGGAATGTGCGGGTTAGTAACCCAGGGGTAACCTGCCTGCGGGGAAAGGTTTCTCCCCAGGCCACAACAGTTTGAGACTGAGTTATGCCCTGAAGTATAAAGTTTTATGTCCTTTCAAAAACTGCAGTTTTGAAAAATAGCTATTGTAATTTCACAAAACTTTTTGTGAAGTATCTGTTTCTTCATAGACTCACATTAAGTTCTTGCCTCCATGGTTTGTATAGTGACAATGAGTTCAATAAGCCAATTATTTTCAGTTATGAAATAGATTTCCCTTCTGTCACTTTTCTGCTTGATCCATTTCAATTTAATTAAATGGTCAAAATTTAAAGCATATTTTTTCCATCTTGAAAAATAAATCCTTCATCGTAACTTTTCAGAAAATAGCGTACCTAGTTCTTTATTTTTCATTTGGAATGAGTTTTTACACTGATGAGAGATTGTTTAAGCAACCATCTCACTTATCTGCTGTAGAAACAATATTTTAAAGATCCAATTTTCTGTGAAAGAAGCTAGTTCAACATGTAATTCTCTTCTGTCTTTGATGGATCATTTGCTCAGACATAATGAATTCTGCTGAATCTGATAACTTTATTTCTCGTAAAGTAATCACAGTAAAATAATGAGTTACTGTATCATCATTTTTGCTTTGTTTCTCATTGCTTGCCTTTTTCACTTGAAAAAAGTCATTGAGTTCTTGATTAGTCTTCTTGGCTTAAAGGACTTGTCTTTGCCAGGTTGAAAGAAAAAATTATTCAGATTCTTTACTTTTGATTCACCATTGCTCTGAAATAATGAATGGTATCCTTTCTTATAATGACCCAAAACATCAAGGGTGGCTTCCTACTCACTATGAAAAGACATAGGTCCAGCTTTTTCACTGGGATGAAAAACTTGTTAATAAAATCAGCACAGTGGTTCAGGTACATTAGCCTGTTAGACCTCCAACAGGAAAGCCACAGATCTTAAGAAGAAGAAGAAGAAGAAAGGGAAGGAGAAATAGAGATTCATGGGAGAAAAAAAAGGGGGGGAAAATGTGATTTCAGATGGTATCAAACAAAAGAAAAGAATGTTACCGTCAGTTCTCTCCCACCAAATTTGCCTCTGCCCAGTTCAATGCTGGCACCACTGCTCAGGTCAGAGATTTATTAAAATGCAATAAAGTGACAATATTTCTGGAAACTTGGAACCATCCTGGAACTACCTGAAGAATCCTTCTTAAAGGGACTGATCCAAAACCCACAAAAGTAAATAGGAACTTTTGCATTGATTTCAAGAGGCTTTCAATTATACCATAATCCTGTATTGTTTCAACAAATGCTGAACTGGTTGTTGGCAAGGTGTTTGAGGGGAAGCCACTACTACTGCTAACCACTAAGCCACTAACAGAATTTATCATTAATAGAAACAAAATACCACACTGTATTCAAGGACATGGCAACAATACCTCCCTGTCCAATAACTTTATACAATGAAAGCCATCACAAACTTGAGATTTTTGAAATATTTGAAGAGTTAAAATTCATTGAAACCTGTTGTACTAAAACTATCAGAAAGGGCTTGCATTTATTTCTTAGCCAGTACATTTTAAAAATACGTGCACTTTTTCAAATGCTATTTCACACTGCATTCCCAGTGATGACCTCTACTATCTGTGCTGGACTTAGGTATTATTTTTTACTTCAATGAGATCTCTTTAATCAGCTTTAAAAACATTGTGAACTGAAACTGCTCTTATTTAAAAGTTTAACTTTACTTTCATCAATTTATAATCAGAGTTCCTCTGGTACGTTTGATTCCTGACAAACAAGGATAAAAGTCTTGTGCCCCCATTGCTAATGAGATGATAAAACAGCAGGGATCAAGTTTTTAATTACTACAGGCTATGCACTGGAGAGGTAGCAATGATATTTTCTATTGCATGTCTAAGTTGTAACTTCAGGCTTATGACAGTCATGCTGTGTTCCTCTGCCTTTGATGATCACTCATCTTTGTCTCCTGAGAACATACAAAAATTTCTGAGCTTGGATCCTGGGGGGCTTGCAATTATTGCTGTAACCTGGCACAGGTTCCAGTGTAGTACCATTGCTGCTCAGTGAGGATCTGATGTCTGAACGGCAGATAGGACATGCAAAACATCTACGAACTTTTCTTCTCAGACAAGCTGGATTCTCAATCTAGTTATATGTAAGTCCCTTTAATAATTATGCTTTTAATTAAGCTGGAGAATCATTTAATATTGTTTCATTTTTTCCTATTAGAAGCACAATCTATTACCTTCTCATACATAAAGAATTACGGCCACAGGCACAAGCAATACACACTTTTGGCACTAGGGGACTCAGGTCTTGAAAACTGATGATACAGGCATATTTTTTGAAACAATCGTCATTCCTACCCATGTTTTTAAGCATGTCGAGCAAGTTTTATTTATTTGAATAAAATTAATACTTATGCAAGAGATTAAAACGCATTTTCTTGTAATAAATAGTTCCATTATTAGAAAGAGAAAGCTGAAGCTGATGATTTTGCGGATCTGTCCTTCCTCTCCCCAGTTTTACAGATCTGCACCACACTGATCAGCCTGCATGTATTTGGCCATTATTCTGGTTATTCAAATGCTTCTTTTTCCTTTTGCTCCATACCACTGTCTTGGATAAGAGTGAGTATTTCCTTTGGCTCCAGTGCAAGGCAAATAACAGAAGAGCCACCAGTTGTGCTAACATGGACAGAGCACAGATGAGACCAGAATTAGGATGTTTGTAGGTTACATGGGAAGTCACCTCTCTCAGTTGCCTCAGGACTGGATCACTGCTTAGATCACCAGAAATTTGTGGGGAGGAAAAAGACAGAGGAGAACCACTGAAAGTATCTTCTCACTGAGCTTCTATGAGTTTTCTCTCTGAATACAGGGTTTATCTTCTCATGAAAGAGTTTGGGAAATTTGAACATGAACCCACCAGATTCTTCAAATCAAGAAGAAGCTGTCTCTGTACTGGCCATGAACCCACCCAAATTTGCTCTGAACCCACTGCTGCTTTTTTCTGCCGCAGCTGCACAACTCTGTCACTGTTGATGGAATCCTACAGACAGAATTTCCTTTAAATTCCTCGATGCTGAGAGAGCACTCTGTGAGAAAACTATTTCATCCCTATTTTGTATTGCCTTTTCTGTTTCATCTCCACTTAATGTGAGATAGGTATGTCTCAGCATTTTTTCCAACCAAAATGAAGCTGCTATTCCTTTCCTCAGTTCCTTCCATTTATACTTCCTCTCTGCAGCTCAATCTTAAGCCAGGAGGGAGTTTTCCATCTAGGAAAGGAGTTTAGACTGCAGAAATAGTGACATCTCCAGCATGAAGTGGAGCCAGCGAGGGGAAAAAGATGAGGCTGGATTCAGGAGCAGGAGGTCCTCCCTGAGTGCCGAAATATGAAAAACAAGAAAGTACTTTATCTAAACTTGAAGATTTTACAGTAGCATCATTTGTGTAGGAGAAAAATACCAAAGGACGTGCCTGCATGCAGAGATATTGCAAAATACCGTATGAAAGCAAACGTTAACTAATTTATTCATTTCAGCAAGAATTGTGAGTTCTGATCTGACTTGGATTCTCCAGGGACTGCATGTCAGCCAAATGCTACAGAAATCAAGAGACCAGATGACCCACTTCTCTCTAGCTTGAGGATAAAACCCCACTGCTTTGGTAGCCCCATCCAAACTGGCTGTAAATAACAATTCTTAAGAAAAACAGGGTGGTGACATGAACTTCAAAAAGTACTTCACAAATTTGAAAACTTCTATTAAATAACCAACCATGATTAATGCACTTGGCTGTAGAATTCAATTACATTTTAAAAGCAAATCATGAAAGAGACTTCATACTTGTTTCCTTTAACAACTGATATGACAGATCAAAAATGTTAATGCTACAAATGCTGTGCTGACTAGAAACCAAATATATCTTAAATGCACTGATTTATTTCACAAATGTAGGTCATCCAACTAATAGCTATTGTTCTGTAAAGGCGATCAATGGCATTTAAGAACTATACAGCTTATATCAACTCAATCCAATGCATAAACAGAATCAAGAGACATTTAGTGTGCTACATAATAGAACTTGAAACGAAGTTGACCATAAAATGTGTGTAATCTAAACTGCGGAAATCACTCCATTTTAATGATCTGTTCCCTAAAAAGAAAATGTAAAGTGTTTAAAAGATTTAGCAAAATGTGTGCATAGATTGAATAAATCATCATGGGTATCAATTATATCTTGAAAATAGTGTACAGCTCTTATAAAATCAAGGACTGGTTTTAATTACAGTTGCAGTGTAACTAACATTTTCTTAATTTTAATGAGTGTTGTTCTATTATAGGATTAACTTGTGCTGAAGCTGAAGAAGCCAAAAGAATTTTGAATTAAAAGAATTCCAAAGACATTTGAGAGGTACACAGAACAGCAGATTGTTTTGAAATATGTTGGATTCTGGCCCAAATGCTGTTCTACTTTCTCATTCAATGAGATATCTCATGGGAGTACAGCAAACAAGATTTGGCCTTTTTTCCAGAATTGTAAAAACTAAATATTGCAATGGGCTACAAGTGGAAAGCTGTAGTAAATGCCTGTCTATATAAGAGAAATTTGCATCACTAAAATGAGCACGTTACGTCATTATAATCTGTAATGTAGAGATACATCAGTAACACTGACTCTTTCAAGTTCCTGTGTTTAGTTGTAAATCGTGCTTCATTGACATGCTGAATCTATACTGAGTATGCACCATTGTAACAGCACCGATACAGCAGCAAAACTTCATCAGGTAGGCAAGGCATTAAGTGAAATATTGTGTAAAGGTCAAAGAACCACCTGGAAGACTCCTGAATCAAAAACAAAACCAAAAAACGGTGCTTGTGTTTATCATCAGCATTTCAAAGCACTTTAAAATAGTATTATTAAAGAATGATAGAACTTAGTTTTCTACAGACAGGGGTAAAGAACCAGTAGTTTGAGAGGTGGCAACAGTCCATTTTGTGGGCGCTCTATTTTTTGTCCCCCTCTTTCCCTGGCTTACCCAAAGTGTGATCATGCTCAATTACTTGCTATTTATGTTCAGGATTTTTTTTATTTTGGTCCCTTCGTAGGCTACTGGTCATGACTGATGTCTAACGTGGGACATAAAGAAGACGGACTCTATGATCCGCAAACAATTTATGGGAAGCAGCTGGTTTTGTGTAAACATGTGAAATGTTAGTAGAGAGATTAGAAGTCATCCTTTAGCCTTGAAAGCGGGCTCTTGAATACAGGAGCAGAAGGAACATTATATTTTTGTTATGCTAAAACTGTGCCACTATTAAACTAAAGTAAGGACTCAAAACCAAAATGTCCATGTTTACAGCAAAGTGAACCTAGTTCTTGAGGCCATTGTCATACCTGAAACCT
>Ga0181612_149301_pt1 | contig 19698 bp, 11 predicted proteins | sample HoacroProtozoa21_FD_119630 | JGI IMG/M metagenome (GOLD analysis project Ga0181612, IMG submission 119630) | Hoatzin crop microbial communities from Cojedes, Venezuel. Combined Assembly of Gp0051906, Gp0051904, Gp0051908 | reverse complement strand
TGGCACAAAGGGCATGGTAGGATCCAGCAAACCATGTTCTGAGAATTGTTCACCTTTTCTGGCAGGCTGCTGTTCCCTGCTGAAACAGTGAGCTCATGTGCCGGATACACAAACTGCTTAACGGCTCGTCTCATAGTCCTAGCAGAGGAAGATTTAGCTTCAAGCTTGAACCTTTCCCAATTCCCTATAGCCAGAAAATCCACTAAAAAGCAGGCCCTGCCACAGGCAGGATTCCCAAAGCGCTGAGAAGCTCCCAGAAGTGCAAGCCAGGACATGTGGTCCCCATGGGACCAGCTCGCCTGAACCCTGGGATCTGCAGGGCCCAGATCTTCAGCCACTAAACTCACTTGCCAGGAGACAAGGACCAGCCTGTGGGGTTTGCTCCTCAGCTGTGCTTCCAACAAAGAGGATTCCCCCTCCTCCGATCAGCTGGCAGACAAGAAACACGTACCACCGCTGCCTACCCTCTCGCACTGAGCTCCCGCTTTACAGGAGCCTCCCCTGGCTCCCACCAAACCCACTCCCTTGCCAGACACTCTCACACTAAGCCACGGCTTGTGGGCAAAGGCGACACAGCTCATCCAGCCGCCGATGAGCCCTCGCCTTATGGCGACCCGCTGTCCTGTGCTGAGCCGAGCCCTCCTGCCGGATGGGAACCGCCGGGCCCCCGGGATGTTCTCATGCTTCCCTGGGCGGGAGAGGGCAAAGGGCTGGAGGTCAGCCCTGTCCTGGCTGCCCCCGGGGATGGAGCACATGGGGGTCTGCTCTCTAGCGAGCGGTGGGAGAGCAGCACCTTCCCCAGGGGACATGGCCAGACCCCACAGCAGTGGCAGTGGTTTGAGGACGAGCAATCATGAGCACAGGCAGGCAGAGCAAACCTCTGCCAGCTTTCTGCCCGCTTCCTCAGCCCTGCCTGAAGGTACCAGACAAGGTCCTTTCCACCCTTGCTGCTTCACGCAACAACTCTGCTTTGTTGCTAGAGTTTTTCTTTTTCTCACATGGCTGGTAGAGCAAAAGTTTCTTCCTGGTGCCTTGGAGCACAGACACCGAACGGGAAACTCTGACTGGCTCCAGCTGGGAAGAGGCACCAGCCAGGCGGGCGTGAAAGAAGTGCCATTTGTTTGGAGCATCCATAGCAATTGCTTGCACAGGCCATGAATTAGGTCTTAAATTCAATTTGCAGACTATAAAAGGCCACCCCAAAAGGCCCATTGCTGTATATGGAAAACGCATCAGGATTTCCTTAATCAGTGTTCTGAGACTAAACTTCTTTCTCGCTGTATTTCTGAGCTAACTGATTTCACCAGCCCCTGGGACCCCATCCAGGCTAAGCAGGTAGCTTTCTGGGCAGAAAAAAATACGTTAGCAATGAAGAACAAAAAAAACTCAAGTCCACAACATAGTGATGATGTTTTCCGAGCCTGCCGCATCATCTGGCAAAGGAGAGCCGGAGGGGCGAGGGCTGGGGAGCAGGACCCGGGCAGGACCGCGCATCTCGGCGAAGCAACTGTGACATCTTGCGGCCACATCCTGCTGAAGTGCCTCAAGGTCTGTCTGCTTTTCAGCTCAGAAACCAAAGTCTGTGAGTGGGAGACTTCTAAGGAAAACTCAGAAAGCGAAGGAGAAACGGGAGGCTGGAGAGCCGGTGATGGGGATGCGTACGCTTCATCCCCCGGGATGGTCTGAGGTGCCTTTTCCCACCTCGTGTCCCTGGGGATCTTGTGGCCCAGCTCCCAGGTGGTATAAAGGGGCTTTGCTTTCTTCACAAGCTCCAGTCTCTATAGAGCTCAAGCTACAAAATTTTTTAACATCCCTGATTTAGACTTTTTAACATTACAGTAGGAGACCAAGAGACCCACACTCCTGCACCTAGCTTGCTGTAATATAACACAGCGACAGAGGGTTTCGTTTGTATCGCAGCCAGAGAGCATAGCCTGGCTGTGCTCCGATTAGGGGTGGTGACTGAGTTGTATCGGCCAGGACACAGATTTTAAATCCCTTTCCCCTTTGTCAACTGTCGTGCTCACAGAGCTGGTCTCAGGGCAGTCGGAGCAGGAGCCTCTTGCCAAGACACCTGCCAGTTCAGCCTGCAGTGAAGGGTAACCCCGCGGCGGCGGTGATGATGGGAGGGGGTGCCACGTAATGGAGCAGCTGCATCACGGGTAGAGCAGGGGGTACGTGAACTCTACAGCTTAAGATAATGACTGGGTAAAGAAGATGAACAGGAGGTGAAAAACAGGATGATTTAAGGCTGAAGACATTTCTCCATCGCAATATCATCAGCACCTGCTGATCATGTTATTCTACCAATTCAAGAAATTGAGGGTGTGGGGAAGATTAGCCCATTAGTGGTGATTCTTTGCTTATTAAATCACATGCAAATGAACAATTTATGGTGATACAGAGCCAGGTCATGTCTTCGGTTTCTGCTATAAAAATACAGAAAAATCCCAGCAACATCCTTTCAGTGACTGACGAGGGATAAATCTGATATGGGAACCAAGGCTATCTAACCTGCAATAGCTGAATTTCCCCTATCATGCTGGGCTTTCATTTGTTTCTGGAATATTTCCCTTTCTCTCCTGAACTGCCAGCATTGCTGCCGAGTGCAAACCAGCTGAGCGCAGCCCCAGGATCACTCACCGCCTTAAAGCTCTTCTGTGTGAACAGTTTGTAAAGCAACTTGAATGCTTCGGGGATAAAAGACACTAGAAACGCTTTCCTACTGTAAATAAACCAGGATGATTTTCCTCCAAGCGTCTCAGGAGAATATGTGGCTGTTGGTCCAGGATTGGATGGGGAACATCAAAGGAGTAAAGCAGAGATATTCTGGATGTTGAATTCCAATGAGAGTGGCATTTCCTGTTAATTAAAATTCACAAACAGGCTGCTAATGTGAATAGCATTTGTGGTGGTTGTTGGATTTTTACATTCCTGAAGAAATGATGCATAGGCAGGCAAAGTTCCTTTAAAATAACATAGCTGAAGTCACAGAAGGTTAGTACAGCACTTGAAATGCTCTTTCCTGGGAATTTTCCTATCTGTACTCACATCACAGACCGTTGAAGAATAACAGTGTTGACTTACCGTGAAGAGCTTCTTTTGGCAAATTTTAGTACTAGCAGCAGCAAATGGAGTTAGAAATTACTCACAGGCCAGTTCACCCTTAAACCCCAGAAACATCAAATCTTAAAATCTCCATCTGAAAAAACATTTTAAAAAAATCAAGCATGCCAGAGTAGTCCTGCTCTCACAGATACCTGGATATGAAAAAGCAGAATAAGGTAATGCTGTTATCCACATACCTTAAATCAGGTCCCAGGGCTGAGAAGCCCTGGGAAATGCAGAGGCTGCTGACAGAGCTGGCAGAAGTCAGGTCCTTGACTAAAGTGGATGCTTAGGATCCAGGTGCTCCTCACACCTTTCCCAGGTCTGCCCAGGCCCCATTGTGTGACTGTGGGTAAGTCACCGATCTGCTCTCCGCCTCATTTTCCCGTGTCCAGCGTGGAGATAATAAACCTTCCCTGGCTGTGTTTGTGAAATACCTTCCAAACTCTGGACAGAAAGTGCCAAAGAAGTGCCAGGACACTGGGAGCGATTTTTGGGGACTTCTATACAACCTCTGTGGTCTTAGTTCTGCTTTCACGCCCAAGTAACTGGATTCAACTAGGACACACCGGGCAAGAGCTGAGACCTTAAATCCATGACCCCCTACATCTGCAGCAGAGCCGTACTGGATGTTACCCTTTGAGCCTCGAAATTAGATGATCCAAAGGCTCTCACTGCCTGTCCTCCAGGCTGCAGGGATGGAGGCAGACCTGTGCCAGTGACCGATTCCGATCCCCGGCAGCTCTAGCCATGGCAGGGCAGCGGGATAGCACGGCTCCTTCCTGCGGCTCCCTGCCACGCAGGGCACAGCCCGTTCCCTGGCCCCGGGACAGCGACACCATCCCGGTCACGGGACAGCTGGCTAGGAAAGCAAACTGCTGTGAGCGATTTTCCCTCTGCCATTCAGCCCATCTTCACTAAGGTATGATGAGGAGCATCCATGCAGAACAACAGTGCCCAAACCCACCGTGCAGCCGGCACGGAGCTGCCCTGGGGAAGCGGGACATTGATACTGGGTATCCCCAGCAAAGGCGGCTGCCGGTGCTGCACCTCTTTAGCACAGTAGCCCTGAGATGCTGGGCTAGGAGCCTTCCCAGGCTAGTTGCTCCTCTGCTTAACAGGGCTCCATTTTTGGCTCAGACTGGAAAGGAGACCTCACTGCCCTCCTGCTCCTCCTGGGGATCCACTGCCCAAATCAGGGGGGTAAGCTAGGGGAGGGGGAGGCTAAGGCTTTGCTTTTCTTCTCTCCATCTACAGAGCAAAGAGGACAATGTGATGTGCTAACAAATGTGCTTTATTGTACATTTTCCACAATCATTACGGGCTTTCTTGAACTTATGGATTTTCTTGAACATTAAAAATTTTCTTGAACATTAAGGATTTTTTTTTATTTTTTTTTTTAACTTGACTGATCAAAGTTCCCCATTCAACTGGTTTTGGCGGTTTTTGGTTCAACCTCCCCAAGTCCCTACCTACCATGTGACCCCCCTAGGGTAATCCCCTGCAGCAGCAGCTGTGGCTGGTGAGCATCTCCCAGCCAGCTCTCTCACCAAGCCCCAGAGTTTATCAGCAGCATAGAAGTAGAGGGTGTGCGCTGGATCCCTACCCTGGGCCAGTCTGCCTTGCCCGCTCCACCAGTTTAGACCATCAGAGAAAACTGTCTCAGCACAGGGATCCAGTTACTCACCTTCCCTAAACCAAGAATCAGATCCTTCATCTTTCACTCCATCTATTTCAATGATTGATCTTTTAAATTAAATATTTTAGGTTTTTACAGAAAAAAAAATCGGATAAAATGGTGATTAAAATCACAGTCAATTTGCAATGCTTTCATTGAAAGTACCCAAGCAACCTGATCTAAAAAGATGTTAAGAATCAAAGCCTGTTTTTCAGAAATGTCAGTAATATTCCAATGCAACTTGCCCACTGACCTGTGACTCAGCGGGTCGCTCATGAGTGAGTCAATCTCACAAACCTAAGACTGGCCACATCCACCAACGGTGAAACACCACCGATGTCCAAAGTTATGTCAGAAATTAATTTGGTCCCAAGCTCCCATCTGTGTACTCAGTGCAAAGAACCAGGCAGCAATTACTGTCCCAGGTTTTCAAAACACTGAATGTTTGGAAACAAACTCTTGCCTTCCTGTTTCCAAAGCATGGAGTAACGCACCGAGTCCTGCCGACACATTTCCTGAATCATCCCTTCACGCACAAACCTGAAGAAATAGTCTTCATCCTCCATGAGAGAATTACTCATGAGATGGTAATGAGACCCTGTCCTTCACATCCCGCTAGAAGCACCTGGCCACGCCGCCTCCCCTGGGTCAGATTCTGATACGCTCACTCACATTGGGTTGCACGTATATAATCCAGTTGACTCCACCCTGTTCCCAGGGCTACTCTCCAAAATGAGGTAGGGTATCAGAAGCTAGAGCAGCAAAGCTCGCTAGCTTTCATGAGGGGAGAGGCAGCTACCCTAAGATTCTTGATGCCTACAGGGATGTCCAGTTAACAACCACCTACGACAGATGGACTCTGGGAGAGTCTGATTGGTAACTGTGGAAGGTGGGGAACGATCATCAGAAAAAGTAACAAATGGATGTTGCGACACTGACCAGTATTTTTAAAAATAAAATTAAACCAGAGGGGCCCACACAGTGTGAGCAGCCATGTGGCTTTCTTCCTGCGCATACTCTGACGATTCCAGTGCCCAAGGCCTAAGCGAGAGAGTCCTTCTCCAGGGGTGGCTTTGTTCATATTTTATTTAGTGCACTTAAAGTGACATTCTCTACAGCTGTCAAGAGTGAGGTTGCATTTTCTACATGGATGTTGGCCCATGCAGGGAAGGTCCCCAGCTGGAAGATGCTCTTGGCCCATGTGTTCATAGCCAAGCTAAGAAGCAGAACTCCCATAAGATTCATGAGCAACCCAGTTCTTGCCTACAAAAGAAATACAAAGACAACTGTTGAGTTTAGACTGGACATCTACAGCATGTGAAGCATGAAGCTATTTGAATATAAACATTACAAAAATGGAAATTAATTGCCATTAATATTAGCAACATCTTAAGCAGGCTTTCTTAAGCCACAAAGGCCATTCTGCAGATGCTTACCAAGCTTTGATCCATCAAAAACATTAACATCTGCCTAGCCTCAGGAATGTGAGCAGAAACTGGGACTGAGCCTAATTTCACTCGTACACTTTATTTCTCTGCGCTGGGGAACTTATCCTGCACCCAGAAACCTATAAAAGTTGAGCTGTTGACACTGGCAGGAACAGGAGCAGAGTCTGGGAGATGCTGAGCACATTCAAGACCAGCTTTGTCACCATTTGGAGCCACAGTGGCTCCAAATTTCACAGGGCCAGATTTTATACAGGTTCCTTCTGTGCCTTCAAACACTGCTGAGAACAGCACTAGACTTCTGCCTTTTCACTTTAGTACATTTTGAACTAGTAACACTCCTGAACATTCATTTTTTAAACACTCTGCTTCGGACTGACTTTTTTCAGCATTTTCTGCATCTAAAAGAACTTACCATGTCCTTGACCATCAAGTGTCCAGAAGAAAACGCAATTGAGTTAGGAGGTGTTGAGACTGGCAGCATGAAGGCGTAGGAGCATCCTATAGTTCCTGGTATCATTAAATAGAGGGGATTTACTTTCAGACGAATGGCCTTGAAAAACAGAAAGCAACAGAAATTGCACCTTGGGGATTCAGACTCATAGGTAGATATATCAAAAACCGCAAATATCAAGTGCACTCTGCAGAGCCCTATCCCACACTTCATGATAAACAATCACATATCTCGCCAACAACATCTGAAGGATTATTATCCTTCAGCATCCACATTATGCTGCAGGCACTTGCTTTGTTTCTTCCAAGGATTTCAAAGTGCCTGCAGCCCAGGAGCAGGAGAACCGTACAGTGCCTGTCCCAGCACAGACACAGCACAAACCTGCCCATCCAAGAGCAAGGGAGCAGAGGAGCAGCTGGTCTTGCCATGGGACTACCTTACCAGCTCTGCCAAGACAGGCAGAAAGATGATAATAGTGGCTGTGTTGCTGGCAAACTCCGTGAATAAGGCGATGACAATCGTGACGAGGATGACAGCCACGGGTGGAGGGACGCTCTCCAAGGGATGCAGACGGCCTCCTAACCAGACAGACAAACCAGACTCCTGCAGAAGGAGGAGCAAACAAGCTGGAGAGCAGAGCTCCTACATCCCTGCACGTGAACTGATTCTTTCCTACAACAACCTTCACTGACCCACACAAGCACCTCTGTGCCATGTCCTCAGGGTATTTAACAGCAAGCAGTTTGAAAGGAGATGCAAAATCTCTTAACCTCCTTAGTTAACTGCTGCACATTAGGAGTTGAGGAACATGTTCTTCGTGTCTCTAGGAGCTGAGGAACATGTCCTTCAAGTGTTGTGACTCCACAGACACAAACTTCCCAGAGCCAAATGAGAACCCCAGGTGACACCCTCATAAAATCCAACTCTGTTGGGCAGGATGACTGCAACATAGCATCTGCAGCGGGCCTCACCTCGCAGCCCTTCGCCATAGCAAAGCCTCCTCCAAGCAACAAGATGATGTTCCAGGGCACCGTCTCTTGGGCCTTCCTCCAAGTCAGCAAGGGCTGCGTCTCAGTGTTTGGTGCTAGATGAGAGAGAACCGCTGTGTCAAACACCCACCCAACGAGGAGCACATCAGTCATCACCTGACAGAGTGATGTCATGAGCCTGACATCAGTGCTGAAGCTCACTAACCATAAGTTGCTGGTGGTTAAAATATATATATGAGTCTCTTAAGGTAGAAAATTAAAAGATCATTTAACTGAATATCAGATCTTAAAAAAAAAGGAAAAGAAAAGAAATTCTAGCACTTGAAGATTTCTTTGAGGTTTTCTTGAGGGAACATTTAATATCAGGCTCATTTTCTCTCTGTAACAGATATAAACATTGTCCTCAACAGATGGGAGTCCATGGAAGGAGGAAATTTTCTACCATTTGAATTATGATGTTACTAATTTTCCACTTGCCATTCAACAGCCGGTGAATTTTATAGCAAAGAGCTCATCTCCCCTAAAGGCCATCTCTTAATACATGATGAAGTGAGCTCTGTCATATGGAAGGATGCACTAATGGGACTGTAATTTTCTGTTGAACAAGGACACGTATATTTTATCCAGAGGAAGCCTGATTAAACGTCTTCCTGCATATGGACAACACAACAAATGTGCCTGACTCAGAGCAGCCGGCATTTTGTGCCCACAGACCCCATGCAGTGCTGCACCATCCACAAAGGGCCTTCAGCAGCTGTATCTCCACATTAAGACCATCTCTTTTTCCAAGTGACTTATGAATTAAAATTTATATCTCATTGCTACTCAAGGGGACAGACCCAAGATCTCAAAAGACACCTGTTACCAAAACCTGCTGGAGCATTTGGGCTTTAGGAGTTTAAGTTCTAAATCATTCTGGGAACTGAGGAAGGGCCCCTATTTTTGAGTATGGACAACCCGCCCAGCTCTGCCCTTTCAGAGGTTCATGTTTCCCTCTGAGGGACAGGACCTGTTTGGGAGTCCGCAACCAAACCCCTGTTTCACAATCAGTCTGCTATGGTAAACCAGCACTGATTTCAGTTCACTTCAACCTTCTAGGGCATCATCTCTCACAGCTACATGAGCAACTGAGTCATTCCTGCAATCGGCAGTAGGGCAGTGACTGCTGAACCTCTACTGGCACTTCAGAAAAAAAAACACTCTACATGATCAAATTGCACCTTCAAACCACGCTGCTCCAGACTGCCAGCGCAGCTGCTGTGGGCTGGTGCAGGTCCAAGGTGGGATAGTCTTGGCTTTTGCTCCATGCCTGTGCTGTTAGAGCACAGGCAAGCGCAGAGTCCCTGCCCGGAGGGTCTCCTACTCACCTTTCAAGTCAAACCACCACCTGAAGGAAGGTTTTTGCGAAGGGAAGAAGAACAGTATAATCACAATGGTGATTCCTGTAACCGCATCCGAGATAAACCTGTCCAAAAGCAGCAGAAACACTGATAAGAAGAAAAAGCCCACAGAATTACACAGTTTATGAGAACAGGGATTTACCAAAGAAGATTACAAGTTTCCATCAGGTCTGAACAATGTTCCTTGTTCACATTTCTTTTCTTTTTAATTCCCTGTTGAGCTACATTTCTAAGACGGGCTTTGAATCCCCTAGAAAAACTGCCCTGCAAAGGTAAAAACCAAGATCTAATCCCCACCACACTGAAGCTCTGGCTGTTCTGCTTGTGGAGTCATGGTCAGTCCATGAGGGGTTATGAGGACAACCTTCCCCAGCTCGTTGCAGGGAGGAAGAGAGGCAGAGCCCAGACCATCTTATTTATATGGGCTCTTTGCAAAATGCTCAGGTTCTAAGGTGAAAGGCAGGCTTCATCCAACAGAGAGCTTAAACATGTTTTTGATTGTAAGGAGCTATTAACTGCTGAGGGAAAAGTCCATAACTGTTTTGTTGTATTCAGGAATCATTTATTAAGCTAGGGCTTTATGAAAAAAGAACAACAAACTATCAAGATATCTTCTGTTAAGAAATAACACCCTCTCTGAGCTTTAGCATTCCCCAACAGCTATATCCATTCGTCTTCCTGAGGTATGGATGTCACAGGAGACAGTAACTTGCCAAACAGACAGGATAGCACAAGGGGTGAGCTCCTGCCATCTCTCTTCAGTCTCCAGACCTCAAGTGAAATCAGTCAATTGCATGAAGAACTCAGTATTTCACTGTAAATGTACCTATAAACAGCGTTCCAAACATTCAAACCCTATGGATGGCCTCAGATAGACACATGCCAACTTCTCACCGGGCTTCATGTACCTCCTCTGGGAGACAGAAACAATAAAGCTGGCTCTGCTACTTGAAGCTCAGTTTAATTTATTCCAGAAAACCTGAGTAATAGAGTCATCACTGCAACCAGAAACCTAGGAATCTCCATGTCTTGAAAATGCTATTGAAAAATTTGACAGTGGAATGAAAATAAAATCTTACCCTGGTGCAAACAAGCTTGCCCAACCTGGAATGAATTTGGGATCCCTGGAGAAAAGCATGATTGCAAACACACAGAAGAAGAAGAAAATTGCCTGTTCTGCAAACCTAAAATGAAAAGAATTGTGGTTAAAAAGCTGACGTGCTAAAGGGGTGGATCCAAGCTAGGACAAGTACTGAGCTCAGGCTGCAGCAGCTTGGGTGAGAAGTTAGACTGGTTTTCTAAAAATAACTACAGTGAAACATTGGAATAGATTGTAAATCTATTTGCAAATATTGATATTCGCCAGCAATTATCTCTCACTGAAAGACATTACGGAGAGCAGATGGGCATCAGGAATGCCAGACCAGATGTCACAACAGGTGTATGCAAGGTTGACCCTCTGGCTGTGGCAGAGAGGAAGGGCCAAGCAGCTTCTCATGGTCATTCCTCTCACCGCTGCCCTTGGGGATGTCCCTAAGGCATGGTCAGCTGGGATGGCTTTGCTCCTGTTCAAGCAATGTAAAAGGATGGCTGAGACTCAAAGTGTATGGAGACAGCAGGAACAAACTTGAAGGTCAAAACCTAAGCAGTATCCCTTAGATATACGACAAACAGCAGGGTAAATGGCAATACCATTTGCTAAGTATCAGGCTTGACTCTAGTGAAGTCAAGATTTAACCAAGACAATGCCTCAAAACACTGTTTAAAATCTCTCTGAGCACAGGGAAGGGCATTTAAACCATTGGGCAGAGGCTTCTTGCATTGATTTTAAGTTATGGGGTTACTAATCAAATTGGTAGAGTACAGCTTAATGGACTTCCTCACTTCTAGACCTCAAAGTGGGACTTTGATTCTTTCAGAGACATTTTGCAGGCTGCTCGATAATGTACCGAATGGAACAACTAAACCAATTTCTCTCATTTACAGCACAGGCACAGACAAGTGTCTTTGAAGAACCACTCCACTTTCCACACAACAGCAATAATTACAATGTCGACAGCGTGACACAAACATCGTTGAATCTTCACAGCATTGCCATGAGTATGAAAATCTTATTTTACAGATGGAAAAACACAGACCATTTAAGGTTAAGACCTACACTTTCAAAAATCTTCACTAGCCCTGGTTGCCCAGAATATCAGTGACTGGTTGGCTGTACCTAGGGTCTGATTCTTGGAAACACTCAGTTTTTCCTGCTTCCTCCTTTTTTGGTATTTCTTGTAAGTCTAAAACTCATGCTTCTTTCTGCTGGTTCCTTTCTCCAAAATATGATCCCCATCCTTGCAATCTGCACCAAGCTTTTTCCAGAAGACAAGACCTTTGGGAAACTACAATAAGAAGCTAAAAGAGTCTTGTTCTTTCTTCAACTAATACATTTGGAGGAATTATTCAGAAAAAAATCTTGTATTCCATGACATGGATCAGACTTCTTTTCATACTCTTTCTTTGAGCAGCTATTAGGCTTTCTTAAAGTCTATCTACAATCCATGTCATTCATATCTATCATACGATTCATCAGCCTTCTCAGCAAATGCTTCCTGCTCCGCACAACAGGTACACACAAACCTTCAAAATTCAGCCTGTGTTGGTTAGTACATAACACACACATGATTGTTTTTGTCCCTGGAGCAGAAAAATTACAAACAGTAACTAAAAAAACCAGCATGAATTCACTCTATAATATGAATTTTGCTCTTGAGAAGATTTGAGTACAAGCTGCTATTTGCAATTATTGCTGTTAGTGAAGGTGGAGAGGCTGGAGCACACAAAAAGCAAACTTCAGCAGGTTAGAAACACTCTGAGTGGAAACATCTATTCCATTTTCTTCTAAAAAACTCTATTCCCCCCAGTTGTCCACTCTTAAGGCAGGACATTCCCAACCCACTTGATTTTTCATATCCGTCCCAACTTTATGACTCACTGTATTGGACCCAGTTTCTGATAGTCCTCCTTTATCACTTCTCTGGCTCGGGCTTCTGCATCCACTCTTATATTTGACTTTTTTGATCTCCAGCCCCTGCCAAGAAACACGGTTATATCTTTACATGCCTCTAACATAACTGACACATAACAAATACTGCATTTACTACTGCAACACAGGCACACAATGCACTCCTCCAGTGCCTGCTCTGCAGATTTCAAAGAGCTGCACATCTCTGCTGGCTCAGTTTGCATTATCTTCAGATCATGAAGACTGATGACGAAGGTTTCTGGTGCAGATATAGCCAATAAGGCCCTATTTTATATATCCTTTCTCTCTGCATTCATACAAAGGAGACCCTGCAGATGTTGGGAAGTTTCCTCTTGTTTATACTCTGAACTGTCTCCTCCAGCATGGGCTGTGATTGCCAAAAGAAAGTCCCAGCATTGCAGGATTCCCTCATCTCTAGCAGATATCTACTTGGGCAGAGCAACTAGAAAGAGAGTTACATGGAAAGTGAATATCTCCCTTCACTTCTCAAGTCATTTGCAATTTCCTGGGTGATCCCAGGATGCTCCTGAGGATCAATAAAAATGTGAGGAATTTCTAACGGGCCAGGAATGTTAATGTGCTCCTGGCTAAGCCTCTTAGCCCGGCCATGCTGACCACACACACTTTGATCCTTTGTAGTATGTGCATACACATAATATATTCATATCCTGCACTTCATCTCCCATCACATCCCATGCTGCTGAACCTGGTTTCTAACCCTGCCTGTGACCTTGATTAAACCTAAAAACCCCAACTTTCTGCATCAGATGCATTCATCCAGCCCTGCGGCACCTGTGCTTTCTTAGTTCACCATCGCAAAGGGATATCGTGGCTGGATCTTCTACGTGGATGAATGGTTGATCATTCAGAAATTCCTGAATCTCAGATATACTTGGGCCTTTAATTTCTCATTTTTTAGGGTAGGTGTTCTCAATGGCAGCATCATCTCAGCTCTGCCAGCCTATACGTAAGCCTTTTAATGTCTTTTGGATTCAAGCAAAGCCAACTTGCAATTGCAGCAAAGTCCAACTGCCTGCACTATGCTGCAGACACCAAGGACTTCCCCACATAGAAAGTCCAGCCATTATCCCTGAGCCGTGACAGCCCAAGCAGCCCAACAGACCCCTGCAGACACTCGGCTGTACTTGTGCGGCTTTGCTACGCCTCTTCCGAGGCACCTCGCCACTGGGGAATACTGGTATCCACACTGGCCCAGCTATCCCAATAAAGCCCAGCTTTGTGCTGACAGAGATGAGCCAAACAAAACAAGAAGCATCACGTTCTCCAAGCACAAGAGCAATTCTGCATTTTGCCAGGGGCTTTGGCCAGCACAGCTACCTCTTCCCTCACCTGATCATCCAGGGCTGTGCCCCAACCCTCACTGTAGGACACAGGAATTCAGGGCATCGCACAGGCCCCGGGCATGCGATGCAGAGCAGTGCAGGTCTCAGTGGTGGTGCGCCGGCAGAGCATCCCACGGCAGCACGTGGAGCCTTCCGCCAAGCCCCATGAGCAATTCAAGGACCAGCGTTTGGCATTTTCTGGACTGAAACTTTCCCATTGATTTTTTCCTGTCTCTGAGACAATGTAAATATTTGGACACCTGTTCTCTTCCCCCTGCCCCCCTCTGTTTGTATTTTAAACTCAAAATAACAATTAAAGACTTTTCTAAATATTAGAAATTCTGTATGGTCCCTGGAGGAAGCAAGACTGTGAGTTTGTTACTGTCACATACGGAGGGGGAAAAAAAGGCTCCAAAAGAACCAGCACGGCAACGCTGCAATCGTTTTAAGCAGTATACACTAAGGGTTGCATGTATCCAGCAAAGATTTACCAGAGAACCATGTTATTCTCAGTTACAGATTAACACATTGTTGTAAAATGAAGCCCTGTTGCTAAGTAATCTGTTCCAAACCCAAGTTTCTACCCCAGGAACAAATCCTGGCTCTTTCACGTTGTAGGAGATTTTTGCTACCAATTCCAAGGGAACGAAGATTTCATGCTGGTCTTCGAAGTTTGATCCAGCTTTCCCTTCTGTCAGGGAAAATCTGTCATTGACCTCCACAGGCCCAGGTCAGGCAGTGAAACAACCTTTAAAAACTGTACATTTAACTGAATGAATATGTAATATGCTTTCTCTGCGGGAATGTATTTCAGTTAGATAAAGCATATGTAGCTATGAGATATCTTTAAAACCCTCCTGCTGCATATCAGCTTCTTAAAAATAGATGACTTGTTATAGCATGAGCATCCTGAAGATGGTTAGGAAACCCTGCACCATCCATGAGATGATCCTGGGTGATATCAGTAGATTTAGGAAGGGAACTGTGATGAATGTGTATTTCACAATGCTGGTATAACTAGACTACATATATGTATAGTGAATGTAAACGTACCTCAGGTTAATTCCTCCATACAGGATGGAGATCCATAGCCATCCCAGGACAAGGAAAATCAGCATTAAAGGAAATGCAAACATAAACCAAGAACCGAAGTTCACCACATCACATTCTGGAAAATAACTAAGCAAATGGGAAGAATCAAGTTAATGCAAGAAGAGAAAAAAAGCCTTCAAATTAAGGATAAACAAACATCTGAAATCAGCAGCAAAATGTCCCACAAACTTGCCAGTGTGCATTTAAAAATTATTCCTCTGTGTGCATTTGGAGTTATCTTGGCACAAGAAGATTTGGGGAGTGTTGTGCTGGGACAACCCCCCCAGCCACCCTGCCACCCACAGCCCACCCAGCCCAGCCGTGCCAGCCTCCATGGGGAGAGCTGAACATCTCTCTCCAGGCGGCTGATGCTTTCAAGCAATGATGCTCCTGAACACCCACCTTTAAACCCTGCCACAATACCTGCTGGGGAGTCTGAACACGAACCTCGTAGGGATGCTGCATACGCCTACGAGAGCCTGAACACATGACTTGTAGAGGCCAGCAAAGAAATGCCTGTGGGCACTTAGGATGGCATAAACCTCTGCTCCTATGCACACAGGAGCCACCTTTTATGACTAAGAAAACAGGCCAGAAGTAGTGGGCTCCTTATTTTCTCTTCTGCCATACAGCAGTAGATATAATTGGTCACAAAACACTACACAGCTTGTTTCATCAAAACAGTTACTGGATTAATTTTAACTGTGTGGTCAAGTCCCATTAAATTCAATGGAATTAAGAGCAGCAGTAAGATGAAGCACACATGCATCGGTTTGGCTGACAGCCTGGCTGGGTACGCTGGAAACTTCTTATTACAGCTAAGGCTGATGCAACCATTCTGCTTTCATCTGCTCACAAAGATTCCCAAAATTTTCTGTGAGGGCATGAATTTTCCAAACTAATTCTCAGCACAGAGGGCAATTTCCCACTGGGACAGAGTCTCTGTTTTCCAGGATTTACAGGGTTCTCCAGGACGGCCTCCCATACCTCTTCAGCTGTCCCAGAAGGATGAGGTTTGGTGCAGTTCCCGTCAGCGTTGCGGTACCTCCAATGCTGGCCGCATAAGGGATTGAGATGAGGAAACCTTTCCATATATTTGTTTTGTATTCCTCCTCCTTCTTTAAGTCTGAGAGAGCATCGCTGGTAACCTCCTTCTCCTCCGTCAGGTCTTTGCTTTAAAATAGTCCAAAAGAGAATCCGGTGAAAGCCCTGGTTTGAATACAGCGCAACCACTTCAGAGCCTTGACAGAAGGAAAATTCCCAGTTTTTAAAATCCAAGCTAACACTGCCCTCAAGGATGCCTAAGCAGCTCAGTGCAACAGAGGGGTCTGCTCAGTTAACTGCCACACAGGACCAGCAGCCTTGCAGAGGGCAGAGCACCCTCAGCTCCTATGGATGGGTGCTGAGGGTGCACATGCCTTGCCCAGCGCCTCAGCAACTTGCAATGCTTAGTACTAAGTCCAGAGGACTGTTAAAAGAGAAAAAAAAAAAAGTGATAGCACCGAGGGGAAAGAAACACTCATTCCTGAAAAGATGCTTCCTTCCCATCATTGTTATCAAAGCAGAACCATCACCAGGGTGTAAGTCCTGGTGGGTTTTACATCACTGGCTTCACATGTTTGATGCTCCTGAGAAACCCAAGGCACGGTTCCCCAGCAGGAGACACCTCTGGCTACCATTTCAGAGTGGCTGGAAAATCTCTGCAATGATTCAGACATGCAGTCGGATGCTGGACACACAGAGAAGGGTTTCTATCATCAAACTGCTAGTGACTGGGATGTTCAGTATAATCAAAACATTTTAATGATTGAATTTCAAATTCCTAAAACTTGGTCTAGCTCAGGGGATGATTCTCTCTCTCAACTCTCTAATATGAACTTTATAGTTAACTTACTCCTCAGTACTTGCCAGAAACTGCATCTCAGTTGGTACAGTGTAAAGTTTATTCTGCTGTAAAGATGCTGAAAAAGAAAGATTAGGACTTTAAAACAGTTTAAAGCATCTAGAAAATTCTCCTTGAACCAAACAGAGGGATGGAGGAAACAACTGCCATTTACAGAAGAGGGCCTGTGCAAATGAAGACTGAGCTCACACCACGGGGACAGGAGCGCCCAGCAGGGATGAACGAGCCGGTCTCCTGCGACCGCTCCGGTCCCATCACAGCATCCAGCATCTCCTCCAACACCCAGAGGTGCTTGGTCATTTTACTACTGCCACTGGCTGGATGCTGGGATCCTCTAATATGACCAAGAGTTTCAGGTTGTCCCTTATCAAGTCATGGGTTTGGGGTGGGGTTTTCTGGGGGGTAACCGTAGCTTATTCATAGGAAGAAAAACTGTTGGACCTGATGCATCTGTAAGGCATGTTCCCCAAGGCACAGCAGGAGCACTCCCTGCCACAGAACTCTGTTCCCAAGGGATGACAATTTTACCCCCTGCAGACACCTAGCACAAAGTCACCATAAAGCTGTAATTCACTCTTTAAAGACCAGAATGGGGCACGTTTGGGAATTTGGCTTCGTACCAGGTCCTCTGAAATCCACCCCAACCACGAGGACCATTCTCAAGCCTATCATCCCCTCTACAAATGACATACCTCGCAGGCTGAGAAACCAATCCCCAGCACAAGTTCAGGGCCACCCCACTGGGGAATCTGTTGCATACCCAATTCCCAGGGACCCTCCGGCATATTTCACAAAGGCTCTGCCTCACTGTCCTCCTTCACCACACAGGGAACACAAGCAGGACTCAGGAGCACTTGGGGAAAAGGTATATTTTGACTAGAACGACCAGTGTTGTCTTTGGCAGTAAACTGAGAGGTGCACAACACCCTACCACACGCATACATATGGGAGAAATCACAAGATAGAAACACAATATAATTGCTCTTTTTTAATAGATCTCATACTATGGCTTGTGGTAGTTGTAGTTCTGGCTCATGGCTTGACCTGCTGAGGTTGGGAGTAGAGGTGTACCATTAAACCCTATTTTCCCTAGTCCTCCTCAGGACTGGAGCACTTCGGATTTCTATCCACCTTCAGCCCAGGTGGCCGTTCCCCATCACTGCTGGCTCTGCTGCCTTTCCTAGGGCTCTTTGTACTTTTTCAGGTCCAGAAGCCGGTGTCCCTGCACCTCCCTAGGCTCTGCAGACCACAGCATGCAGAACCCATTTGCTGCCACTGCCACCCCATCAGTCCCCAAATTTCCTTGGACCTGTCCTCAGTCTGAACCATGATCTTCTCCTACCCATACACACACACTGGAGACTAAGCGCAGTGCATGGAGAAAGGCCAGTGGTCAAAGTCTCAGGACTCACGCACGTGCTGGACATGGAGCTCATTCCAGCTCAGTGAACCAACGAATTTTGCAAAGTCATGTTTTACACATCGCTAATTTACCGAATTGGAGTTAATTGGTTTGGACACACACATGCTGAGCTTTCATCCCAACGATGCCGTGATGGAGGGATGTAATTAGAAGGACGAACATTAACTCATAGTTGACTCTTAATCCCCCAACACATTTAGCCCAAAGCCTCTTACCACTGCTGTCCCACTCAGGCCTAGTGCTGGCTCTGCAAAGAGACATATTTCATTCCACCTCTTAACATTTTTCAAATTTTTTCCCTGCTAAGCCCAAACTCCCACCCCATCTTGCCAGGACTGCCTGTGAGTTACCTCTCAAAGAAGACCTGCAAAAGGCAACTATGCAAAGGAAAGCCAGAGTTGCTGCAGAGCAAACTTTTCCTATGAAACTTGTGAAAAGGAGTTTAAAATTGTTTAAGGTCCTAAGTCAGAAGAGGCCAAAGTCCACTGAGGTAGGATCTGGCTGCACACGGCTCTCATGGAGCAGTATGAGAAGGATTCAGTCGCCATTTCACCCAAATACATTGTATATCTTAGAGGCAGAAAGGTTTGTCCTAGAAAAGTTTGGCTTTAATGACATTTTTATTGTTTCTAAGAAGTTGAAAAGGCCTGAGAAGCAGTATTTCCACCCACCAAGGGGTGCAGGCAGCATGGCTGGGGTTAGGCCACCAAACCAGGCAGCAGTGTCCAAAAACACACATTTCCCACCTGCCCCTTTAGACACATCCCTTCCAGGTCTGCGATCCAATGAAACACCTCAAGCACTGAGTGCAGTTTATCTTGAATTTGCAGAAGATATCCTCTATGTAGGAAAAAAAAAAAGGATAGAAATATTTCCTCATGGTTTTTACCTGGAGATACTGAAGCAGCTAAGAGAAATGAAATATTGCCAGTAATGGGTTAGTAAGCAGAGAGCAGGAGAGATGGTCAGGCTCACTAGCACAGTGGTTTCCAGGTTGTCATACACCTATCACTGGAGATGTCAGACAGAATTGTAGGGAATTTATAATCCACTTCCAAAAGAAAAATTCTGGAAGCTGAAAAAGGCCTGTTGGTGTTCAGTTTATAACCCTGCTTTGATCACCCAGAGCCAGCTGGGACCTCAGCCACCAAAGCTCATCTAACTACATTCTTACATCAGTAGCCAATGACGTCAAAACGAATAAAACACTACAGCAAACTGCAGCTATCAATGACACAAGCATGGTCATTATATGTAACGTGCTGCCCACATGGTTCCGCATGGACATAAGTGATTGCACCCTTGAGGGTCTCTGATCAGCAAAAAGCGCGACCAACTGAGCAGAGACATCACTGTATTTCTGGCCCTGCGTGTGTAAGCAAAGCCCTTCACAAAGCTGCTCTCATACACTTGTCGAGATTTCTTCAGAAAATCAAATGCTTTTACGTGCTGCATGTTCTTTAATATATTTTTAATTTTTTTTAGCCACCCAAGTATTTTTTAGCCTCCTGGACACTACTACAGTGTTATTGAAGCATATCCAAGCAGATTTGCAAACTGAGCTTATTGAATCATAGAATGGTTTGGGTTGGAAGGGACCTTAAAGCTCATCTGGTCTCAACCCCCCTGCCATGAGCAGGGACACCTTTCACTAAACCAGGGTGCTCAGAGCTCCATCCAACCTGGCCTTGAACACTTCCAGGGAGGGGGCATCCACAGCTTCTCTGGGCAACCTGTTCCAGTGTTTCATCACCCTCACGGTGAAGAATTTCTTCCTAATATCTAATCTAAATCTGCCCTCTTTTAGTTTTCAGCCATTCCCCCTTGTCCTA
>Ga0181612_162062_pt1 | contig 19699 bp, 6 predicted proteins | sample HoacroProtozoa21_FD_119630 | JGI IMG/M metagenome (GOLD analysis project Ga0181612, IMG submission 119630) | Hoatzin crop microbial communities from Cojedes, Venezuel. Combined Assembly of Gp0051906, Gp0051904, Gp0051908 | reverse complement strand
AGTGTTCAAACCCTTTATGTTTCCAGAAAGATCTGCCCCAAACTTGTGTCCAGCCTAACCCCAATCCACAGCCCCATGTTTCTTTGGATCTGAATGTCCTTTCTTAATCTGTAACTGCTCAAAACACAACAACACAGAAAAATGAGGGAAAAAAAATATCGTTATTTGATTGCCCAATATTTTTGTCTCTCTTGACTCCCATGGAACATTTTCCAGATTCATGCCAAACCTACCATGCCTTGCAGCAGTCTGGGTTTGGGTACTGGCTTCATGACCTAGCACAGAGGGCCCAGGCGCTGTTTCTGAGTTGTCTGAAGGAACAGACCCAGGAAGGCCAAGGCCACCAGTTTCTCCTCGCATCCCTGGAGGAAGAGTCACCAGCAGTGATGCTGAGTCCACGAGTTTCTTTAAAGCTGTCTTGATCTCCTTATCAGCACGCTGAAGCGAGGCCTGGACAGATGTCTCCATCTCTGACTGTGGGGAAGTCATTCCTACAGACAAGAAGAACACCTTTTCTCTCTTCAGGGTAAAAAGAAAATAGCAACATCATCCAACCCATGGAAATACTTGCAATTGTATCATTTTCCCCTCCTAGAGTAGAGAACTGATGCAGAAATGCGTATTCCAGCAAGAGGGAATGCAGCTAAGACTTAAATAAGAAGGTTGGCACAATGTGCTTTGGAAAGACGTAGCTCACCAGGTTGAGGACACTGTGCCACACTGCATGCACACACGGCCTCTCCCCAGACAGCAGAACAAAGGAGCTATCTCCCAGCTCAACCCTACATTGGCTGCTCTGCCAAAAATACCTTTATTAAGATCAATGAATTGACCTCAGTGGTGACCCATTGCACTGATACAGACCCTTCATGCAAGGAGGACGTTATTCTCACAAGGAAGGAGGAGGAGTGAGCAGGTAACAGCCTCATCAGTGACTCTGGAGAAGGGCAGGGGAAAGAAGGGAGGGCTGTTCTGCTTCATGAGCCTGTAAGTCTGAGAGGATGGCAGAAGAGCTGCTCCTTGCAGAGTAATGTATTTGTCGTACTTTACAATATCTGAATATTTTTGCTGGGTTTTGCACTAGAAAGTACCTGCGACTTTTAAATTTGTACTGGACTTTGCCTTTGCAAGATATGCTAGAAGCAAGGTCACCTGGTCTGTGCAGTAATGCACAGTGGTTGTGCATAGGGAAGCATTATACAGAGGAAGATACAACTCCTGCCTCAAGAAACTCACGGTCTTGAAGGCAGAGTGAAGACAAAAGCTTTCCACACATAAAAATGGATTTTCAAGCATACATCTTTGCAGAACAGGCACCCAGAAAACAAATATCGTGGTCTCATCCCCAGTTAGTGCTTGTAGAAGAAGCTAGGCTAGGATGGGATCGTAGGACCTCAGGAGCTCATCTCATCCAAGCTCCTGCCCAATACACCTTCCACAAATCTTGAAGAGGCACAACAAAGGGACAGATGAAATCTAGGGAAACCCTCAAGCAACAATAAAGACAGACAAAATTCATGTTGGATTAAGACATTTCATCATCTCCGTGACGTGATTGCCTGCCAGGAAAGAGTGCAAACTCAAACCATCATGTGTTTCAAGAAAAAAATACAAGCACTTGCACACAAATGGCTCTGACTTGTTTAATGTCCTTGACACAGGAGCATGTCCTGTAGCTGTTGTGATTCTGCTCCTTTCCTGGCCTTAAGAAGGTAAATTCCCATGACAGACCTTAGCAGGTAAAGTTGAAGGCTACATTCGGATCAGCCCCCTTTGAAGACAGCTCACTTTTGGTTTTTGTTTTTAGTGTCCTCCCCATGAGCGCAGAGGTTATGAAATATTTCAGTCTGGGTTTGTTGATAGAAAAAGCAAGTTTTGCTCACACAATGTCCCAGACTGCCCATCAGTGTTCATCAGCACTGAGCTGGGTGGAAGATCTTCAAACATTTCCCTAGACAAGTATTTTGATTCCCTGGTGTTCCTGTTGTGACTGCTACCAACCGGTGCTGTCCTATGAGCTGGGCAGCTGCCAACAATTGCACTGTTTGGAAAAGCTAGAAATACACTTAGTATCTCTCAGTGAGAAAATATATTCACAGGTTATATGTATGTATAGATATATATATATACAGGTTACATGTAACCACAGGTCTCCCCCGTGCTGCTAATACCACCCCTTTCCTCCCTGTTTCCATCCTGTTTAGGGATGTCACACACTATGAGGAACTTGAACATTAGTCGAGGTACGTCAAACTAGTGCTGCAGTGATGAGACACCTGTGACAGACAGCCTGTTTCCCAATTCTAAAACCTCAGATGTGAACATTTCCACCCCACATGTTCTTCAACCAATAACCAAAAACACGACTGACATGTAGTTCCAACTGAGCCTCGGAGAAGGACCCAAGAGGAAGAGCATTGTTCAAAAATTATTGCCTCCTAAATCTGGGTTGGAAGTTTGCCTAAAACCGGGTTCTTTCACTTGAACACTTCTGAAACTGTCCAGAAGAAGCTGAGCTAGAGCCGTATTTTTGGGTTGTAACCCAGCTCATGCTGAAGTTGATGGGAAAAGTGGACGAGCTGATGGACCGCGAAGTGCCATGAACGGAGAACAACACAGAAGCCCAGTGAGTTCAGTGACAGATGATGCAAGACATTTATTGATATAAACTCAACATCTAATAGCATATCCTGCATTTGATTTTTTTAAAATTTTTTGTGTCTTTTTTTCTTTTTGTATCTCAAGCAAACTGAAATTTCCACTTTTTTAATACCCATTTACCTGCAGGAATTTTAGTAGAACATTCTTTGTATTAAAATTTTTAACACAGCTGCATGTTTTCATCTACAAGAAATAAATCCCCACACAAGTCATTAGTTATCTACACAGTTTAATCACTTACAAGCATAATTTTTAACCTCTAGGAAAATATTTTGAAAGTATATGTAATGAACTTTTCATGAACATTTCACTTTTTGAACAGAGTCCTGCATAGGATTTTAAAAATTCCTTTCAATTGATTCTCTTTTGCTTAAATTTCAAAAGAAAGTGTAAACAGTTGTTAATTGCTTTGAGCTGATGAATCAAAGTATAGTTATGTCTTCTATAACCATCTGAAATGCAACCTTTACACATCTTTATTATCTTTTGGATCAATATTGTATTTTTGAGGACTATCATAGGGCAAATTCTTTAATTCTTTTCTCAGCAGTGTCTTTGTAAATCTGAATCAAATCCACTTCCATCTGTGGAATTGTTCTAGACTGATACTGGAATAACTGAGATCAGAATCAGGCCCAGTATGAAAGAAATATTTTCAGTTTTGAAAGTTGTTGTTTCCCTGTTGTATACCTGTTACTTTCCAATGCACAGTGCAATATATGAAAGAAGCACTAATATATATCCATTGTATTCCTTAATTAGAAAACAAACAGTATAAACCAAGGAGATGTCATAAAAAAAACAGAAGAGTAACATAAAAGAGGCTTGATTTCTTTCACCACATGTAATCACTGGAAAAACATCCTGTATCATGAGGGTAGTGCACATGATATTGCACATAACGTCTTGTTTGGATATTGGAAGTAAAAGGCTGTGAAATCAATATGTTCATTTTAGTTAGCACACGATCAAGGTGCAGCCACAGAAGGAAAAAAATTACTGTATTCATTTCTACAAGCACCTTTTGTGAATTCAGTCCCTGTTAGTGGGAATATTGCTCAGAGGACTCCAGAACAAGCTTCACAATTTTACCTAGCTGGGAAACACTGAGACAACACCATACATCTACATCTCTGAGACAAAAACTCACTCAATCCTCTTTCTTCATGCTAGTTAGAAGTTCAACTGTGTCTGAGAAGTTCTGGTTTCCCTGCACCATCTAAATAAAAACATTTTCTATTGCGATAGTGCTACACAACTCAGCTGGGACAAGGTGTTGGGATGTTTCACCCCACATCTCTGTCAGACAGCGAGGGCCAGTGCTCGGTCCTACTGAGATCAATGACAAACTCCAGCTGACTTCAACTGGGACCAATATGTGGGCCTGGGAGCTCATTTCTTTCCAGGGCTGAGTGACTTGAGGAAGGTCTGTGCAACGTCCGTTTTTGGTGAAGTCAACACAAGTGGGACGTGCATCAGCGCATCTTAGCCTTCCCCTCGCAATCAGCGCTCCTGCTGCGATGCTCCAGAGAAACTCAACGGAAGGCAGTACCTCTACAAGACAGCTCAACGTACGTGTTTACAGTAATACGATGCAATTGCAACCAGCAGTGCTTCCAAGCAGCCCAATACATTTTGAGCAGAACTATTTTTCAACCAGGCATTTGTGGTAAAGATCTTTTATCTTTCTTCATTTTTTTAAAAAACTTTGTGCTCCTGCTGCTTTGCTGTAGCTCAGTGGTAAATTCCTCATTATCCATCAATCTGTTAACATTACTGTTTCACCACTGGCATGCACAGGAGACAAAATAGTCTTCCAGTAATATTTATTGACAAAGCTCACATTTGTCATTCTTTGCGTGTGTTAGCAAATGCAGAAGTCATTTTGTGCAGCACTTTAATGTTTTGGTGCACGTGAAGTAAATATATATTTTAAAAGATGTGGTTTATAAATCCACTACACTAGAATGAGAATAATGAACCCACACCTTTAGACAACTAGAAGATGAACTTGAAAATAGCAGGCATTGAAAAAAGATGGTATTTTTTTTACTTAAAGCAGAAGAGAACAATGAAATCCTTGCTTTCTTAAGTTAGAGGGACTTTGACCATTGGCTTCAGTCAGATTAAGATTTCAACCACAAGGGCTGAGAAGCCCTTTGCATTCCCAGTAAATGCAGTATTTTCTATATGTTTTGCTCTGTGGCAGAAGGTTAATATCATGGAACCAGACTGTGCATGTTGAAAGGCTTATGAAGAAATTTTGATAGAGCTAATTGGTGTCAAAAGTGTCCAGCAGAGTCAAAGCAGTGTGAAGCTTCATGACCTTCAGGCACGCACAGTGACAGGAGATCGCTTTAGCTGGAAACAGTCCTCCTATCCTGGGCTGCTGAGGGATGCCAAAAAGCTTAGATACTTTCACCTTCTTGACACACCATAGTGTACAAATTGGCACTTGAAATAATTTTTAAGTTCACGGACAAAAACGCACTTGTTCATTTATATTTCTGTCATAGGCAGGAGAATCAGGCTTTTCCTAAACCTACCGTCACTGCTCTGTATGGAATGATATTTGTTCACCTCGATCAAAGCCTGTAAAATTACAAACTGTTCTGGCAGACATGTTCCCTTTAAGACTGGAAAAGCTCGACATATTTAAATACATTTTCCTCAAAGGTATTCCCTCGTGCATGTTACCTTGTAATCTTTGCCACCAATTCCCCTCACCTACAACAATTTTGATTAGTTCTTTCTAAAGCGCTGCTTTCTTTTGTGTTGAAAATTATGCTTGCATCTTCTCAGCTTTCAGAGAGGTCTTCTGTGCTGATGTGCAAGGTAACAGGTTCGCCAACAGTCCCGTAGCTGAGGGTTCTTGTGGAAACTTCAGTTTTGAAGCTTGACTGTCCGTTGTCTGCTGAAAGCTGGACTTCGGTGCAGAAAGATGGTTTCACTGTGAAGGAGGGACCAGGAGAAGCTGCTGCTGTTGCTGCATGCACTCCAGGTGTCACTCCCATGCAGGTATCACTCACATGGAAAGAGATGTTTGAGGGGCCTACAGACTGCACACCAGTTACTCTAGATGCTGACATGAACATGCTCCCAGGAACGTGCTCCTCAAACTGGCTGAAAAATCTTTGCCTGGGCTTGGAAACCACAGGTCTCCCCAGATTTAGCAGCACCGGCTTCCCAATCATTGGCTCGTTAATCTCTGTCTGAAGCACGGAGATTTCACAGGGTTTCTCTGTCGTGTGGTTCTGATCATCACACCCGTAGGTCTCACCTTCTTCAGGAATATAATCTTCGAGATCCTCTAAAGTTAATAATTTGCCATTGTGGGTTAAGATTTTGTGGTCCCGGGTGCTAATGTCATCTGTCTGTAGTTCCTCTGGTTCATCAACTATAATGACATTATCCTCTTCTGGAAGGACATCTTGCATTACTTCCGGTACTCCCTCTTCAACAGACCAAGATACATCCGATTCATCTATCTCTTCCTTAACGTCTGGTGAGAACAGAATTTGGTGCTGGTCTGCAGCAGCTGTCTCAAAACTGAAGATCAAAGGCTCACCCCCGCAGGCAAGCAGCGGGGAAGCGATGTCTGACCCGTAGTGAGCACTTGTTTCCTGTGGGAAGCTCTTTCCTTCAATTCCGTAATCCATAAATGAATTATTTCCTAGTTGTTCGGACCCACATGGGGAGCTTCTGTCTTCATTGCTGACTTGAGGTCCTTCCTCCTCAGTTGCATACGCCAGGGGCTGGATATCGGCTTCAGAGAGACTGTCATTAGACAAAGATTTTGACTGTTCCACCAGTTTATTGTTGGAGTTGTTTGTGTTTGGATCATCTTCTGGGGAACGCCTAGGCCTTGAGCTGGGAAAAGTGAGTGTTAACACCCCTGAGTCATCTTTTTCTTGTTTTGCTGGGGAAGAGCCTCTTTTCCTTGCAGGTTTTGGTGTTTTTTTCACCTTGAATTCAATTATTTCTTCCACTTCAACCCATTTGGGCTTTTTCTCTTCCACCTTGGTCTCTATGACAACATCTCTAGCTGCTGCTCCTTGCCTGTCCTCTGGTTCTGTGACAAAAAGCATGGGAACAGCCGACTTCGGTGCTGCCTCCTGCTCATGTCTGTGGACAGGCTGCCTGATCTTTGAAACATAAATTGGCTCTGGAGTTGGCTCTGCTCTTGGGGAGCGGGAAGGTGAATGACCTGAAGAAGACCGTGCTGGAGAAACCCTTCCCCTTTGTCTTGGGCTCTTCACCACAGTAGTTATCGTTTCCTCTCTAATGACAGAAAGGGTTGGAATGGAGTTGGCAGGAAGACGAGACTTTTCGGGGAGCCACACTCCATCAGCGCATGCCATTGTCGGTCAAGGCACTACAGTGGGGTTAGTTTTGTGAGCACTCGAGCTTTTGGTGAAGCGTGTCATTTTGGAAGGGATACACACGCAACGCACACACCCACATGCCCATCTCCACTTACTTTCTGATCCAGGGAAAACCTCAGTGCCCTTTCCCTCAGGTGGATCCAAGTTCCCTTAACCTCCTTGAGTGCGTGAACACACAATGAGTATGTCCAGCTGAGAAATGTTCTTCTGGATGCCGCTGTATTTCATGTGCTTATGTTGACCACCTACTATGCAACTTTGGTCCCGTATAGCAGTTGACCCAAAGATTTTAAGCACTCAAGGAGTTTAACCTTTTCCTGAATATCCTTGGGTAAAATCCTGGCTTTATCAAACTCAATGGCAAAATGCCCTTTATTATAGTAGGGGGGTCAGCAGCTTCCTCTTTTTTAAATAAATGTAACATATCTCTATTTTGTTTATTAAAGACCCTTTTGAGACCAGAGATCTGCATTTTCACATGCAGAACAGCTACGTTAAAAGGGCATTAAGCATTTGAAGACAGGAGGAGAAAGTTAGAGCATTTCCTGCACAAATCATTTATGCCAAAATGTACCTGTTTTTACTCCTCATAATATCATTATTGGAGACACAGCCTGATCCTACTACCACCAATTGACATAGGAGTATGAAACAAAACTGGGATGCATGATTATAATTTCTCAGCGAATTTCTGCTGGCCTTACTTTAAGTTTTTAGACACATCCAAAGCAGATGGTACTTCTCAGCATCCCTTTATAAATACACAGCTTGTGTCAAAACAATATTTTGCTCCCATGCCAGGGCAAACTTTGACTTTAAGTGAGCTACAGGGGAAATTGGATCAAATAGCTTTAAAATCTGGGGGATGGGAACACCTAAACCCAGACTTCAATGCTCTTAATTTATATAATTAACATGCAGTTTTTCCTGTGGATTTTTTTTAATGGTGTTTCTCACATGGAAAATCTTTAAGGTAAAGACAGTGTTTGCTTTGCAAGCACAAGGAAGCTAATGCTCTACAGTGGAGGGGGATCATTCAGTGGCACTAATAGGCAAAGCTGATTTGGTTTCTGTCTTGAGATTCTGTCCCTACCTCCAAGCGATGGGATAAAGAAAGACTAGAAGGACAAAGACAGTGGCCTGAACTGGGATTGTGAATCAAGACAATAGCTTTTTCATTTCTCTCTTTCTCCTCACCAGCCTCTAGTCAGACCCACACAGGGCTGAATGTCACCAGCTCTGCTCTCCAGCCGTCTCTGCTCTGGCTTTTGCACTGAGAGGCTGAGAAGGGTGGAAAGAGCCCTTGTAGAAAGCAGACCCTGTTTCTCCTATTGCAATTTAGACAAATTAATCCCTCTCTGTATATTGTAACCTTTCTCACCTATTGGTCGCCTTTTTGGAGACTGGTATTGCCTTCTCCTGTGGAGATCAGATTTCTTTCTACCATCAGCCTCTCCCTTTGAGGATGTGGTGAGGTCCAGGACTGGATCGGCTACAGTGAGATTTCTTTTCTTCCACAGCACCATCTCTTCTACTGCTCCTTTCCGCTGCTTTACTCTTTCCCCCAGGTTTTCTACATAGTTTTGCTGTAGAGCTTTAAGGTCTATGCAGAGCCATCATAATGGCCATGGTCCCTCTCTGAATTACACAAAACTAAATAATTTTAGATAAAGATGAGAATGAATCCATGTGTGCTTGCTCTAGACTTTGCTCTACGTTGCAAGGTTAAATGCTTTCTTGGGTCTGGGTTTTGCATATATAGGCACGGTTCAATCCCACCTCTAAATTACCTGTTATTTTTTGCTGGTAGTTTCAAACCTGCTTCTGTTCCTCAGCTCGTTACACATAAAGGAGAGCTGGAATGTGCCCTTAGAGAGTTGTTCTTAAACTTTACCCCGTCACTATCCCAGTTCCAGCTGAGCTCCACTGTAATGAGTTCCTGACCACATCCAGGAGTGAAAGGAGGAGAATTTCTGTTGTTCTGAGATCCCACTCACAAGTCATAGAATCATTAAGGTTGGAAAAGACCACTAAGATCATCAAATGTGCCATCCTCCTTTGGGGCTGCACCTCTCAATTTAGGAATCACTTCTTGAGCTGTCCAAAGCAATAGTCTATGGAATTTACATGTCAGAAATTTAGAAATCAGCTTAACTGATGGTATTTTGTATTAGTTTAATATTATTTAATCAACAAATATTAATGATGCTGCTTGTGATTTGAAATTGTAAAGGGAAAAGGAGAACTATTAGGTGACTGAAGGGAGATGTAAAATAAAATGATCTCTGCAGGTGATTTACAAGCACTGAGATGTAGAAAGATGAGATTTGCTAAGCTTTAGACATGGTCTGGGCTTTGAGTGATTCCTTCCTGCTCATGACTTTCTCGGGATGGTTCTGAACACGATACAGAAAAACTGTTTCTCTGTTTAGCTACCCCACTGGTATCTGAACTCTGGTCCTTGAGATGGTACAGGAAGAAACACCTTCGTTTTATGGTCTTTGCAGGGTTAAAAAATCTACTGACTGGAGATGTTAATTGAACTTCTGTGTGGAAGAGAGAGAGGCAAAGGCAGAAACCCCTTTTGCTAGGAGGAGGGACATGTCTTATAAGCTACTGGCTCTGAATGGGCATGGATCATAACTAATAGTTGTGACAGAAGATAATAAAAGAGATAGATAAAAAGTAACCAATACTTAACCACATTTTAGTTGTCATTTCATCCATCCTCCTCACCATAGAACAAAAGTAAAAAAAGTCAACTTTAGCATCATGTCCAAGTCAAGGACTGATTTTAGCAAGATTACAACTCTTGAAGGAATTAATTTCCCCAAAATATCTATTGTGTAGTCACCTGCTACCATTAGGACATGATTTGAATAGCTTGCAGGTGCTTTGAAGGCCTACTACAGAAGGACGATGTCCCCCTTCCAGCGCGTGACACAATTTTATTATGTGCTTGTTTGTGATACTTAAAAACATGGAGATACTTGAAGATTTTAATGGCTGATGAGCTTCTGGTCTCATATGACTGAGGAAGTACTGCTTTTTGCTGCGATTAATCTTTATATGTTATAGACACCCAGTATAAACCAGGCTCAAAGTATCCAAAAAGCCCAAGTCATTATCAGGGCAAAATGTCATATTAGAAATATAGAGAGAGGCGGGGTTAAAACTGGGCATCTTCCTTCTGCTTCACCATAAAAGAGTTTCCTGACATATGCAAAATGGAAAACTAGAATAAATCACTGTAAGCTATGAGATACTTGTTATATTTGTACATTTTTTCAAGTTGCCAATTCTCAGAACTGATTTCTTTTCAACACTGAACGTCAGACTCTACCTTCTTGAGCTCCTATACAACTCTGGAAGTATTCAGTGAGTTTTTTTCACATGTAAGATCATAAAAAAACTGACCCAGGCTGTGTCTAACACCAGTACTGCTATTTTTTAAAAGGGATAGTAAGATTTTTTCCCAGGTGGTCACTTTGCATAGCACAGAATAACATGAGTTCTGGTGGGATGGGAATGAACACTCTTGCATGGCCAGTGAACACAAGCTTGTTGTTGGATCATGCATAGGCAGCAAGGCAAAACACAAATGTTACCAAAAAAAAAAAAAAAATCAGCACTTACATGATGATGGTTTTCTTGGGCACTTTAGTCTCTTGTTCAGTGACTACAAAGAAAACAGTATGAACAGCATGGTGTTAAAGAAAGGCAAAAGCTGAAATGATTAAATTAACTTTGCTCAGTTAATCAAAATAAACTGGAGTGAAAAAAGCAACTGTACCATCCCATCCATGCTTTCTGTGGTTATTTCCAGCATCATCTGTAATGTGTCTGACCAAGAAGGAGAATTCAGAGTGCTCTCTGAGCAGTGAATGGTGTAGCTTTGAAATTAAGTAATTTGTGGAGAACAATATTGCAAAATCTGTTCATTCTTCCGTGAGATTCTGACATTTTGATTTGGCAGGTCAAAGCTAGAAAACAAGGTCCTTTTTTAAAATTTCTTTTCCCCCCCTATAAGAAGGTAGTGATGGTGTGAGAAACCTGAAAATGCCTTGATCTGGAAAATCCTGGAGAGCTGAAATTCTTTAAACTGTGATTTCACTTACTAGAAAAAGAGTTTCCCCAAACACTGAACAGTTTCCAAGCTTTTGTGGACTAGATGCAAAATCCAAGCCGATAACAATGAAAACTAAAATTGTTATCATCCGTACAGAAAATCAGCATGAAAAAAAGAACCCCTAGGAAACCCAGGAGAGCCCTGTAATACACCTCCATCTCTTTTTTGCTACTATAATGTGCAATTTTTCCTGACCCTTGTCCCATAAAAAAACTAGAAGCTGTTGATGCCTATGAAGATCAAAAGAAAAGTAATGATTTAATGATTTTGCAAATATTTCTTAAAATTGACATTTTAAAACCAAGAAAGATATAATTTGAAGAGCTAATAGAGATTTTTGGCAGGTTCCCATCCAATCTGCTGGAATAAAGTTCAGACACTGTTTGAACCAGGCTGTTTTGAATACACTCTGAACTGCTGAACCTATCTGAGATGTAGAAAAAACAACAGCAAGCCCCACTTCAAAAAAAACCCTTCATTTAATCTCAAAGTCATTTTTCCAGCAACTGGTTTGCAATCTTCCATCCAGCCCATAATAAATAAGCTCTGGTAATTTTCAGTTGGTACAATTAAAAGTGAACAGTAACTTAAAAATATGTCTATAAAAATTGCAAACAGTCCTTGCCCAGGGAACTTGTAATGTCTCTGTTATTTCTTTGATAACATATGATTAGTGCTGATGTTTTCAACAGTGTCCCTAAACTGCAGTGACTGAAAATTAAGAATACATTTACACTATTAGGTGGAATAGTTTAACCTAATTTTCCTTCCACTTAGCTTCCAAGGGCTCTCTTCTGCCGCTAGGTAAAACAACAAATCCCACCATAATGAAGAAGAATTTTGTGCAAATGCTGACGTTAATATCTGACCTAGAGCTCTGTCTTTTCTTTGCAGAGCCTCATCTCACTTATGCATGTGAAAATCTGGAATAATTTCCAATACAGTCATAGGAGTTACTGCAGAGTTAGGTGGGTTTAAACAAAATCTGTTTGGAAATTAGATTTTGTGGGTAAGTAAAGGGCAAAATTCCTTTCAAATGTTTATCTCTGAACACAATTACAATATAACTGTTTACATAGCCTTAGTTAATATTTTTTCAACAATTCAAAATCTTTTTTAAATGGTGGAGTGATAATTATACAACGATGGAAGATGAACTGAGTGCCTGAAAAATTTACTCTACACGGGTTAGAAATTTTCTGTGAACTTTTAAACCCTTAAATCAATATTGTGCAATTTTTACTTAAATTTCAGAAAATGTCATCAAACAATATTTTGAGATTAATCCATAAGCAGCAAGATCAGTTCTGATGTAAATAGGAATTAATTAATTTGATTATACACCTAAACATAGATGTTTTATACAGTTATTTTAACAACTGTGTTTATATGATAATTAAATATGTATTTGATGAAATCCCCCAGTGCTTGTAAGAGGAAGTCTCTTTAACGTTTTCACTACTAATGTCTGCTCTTGCAGTCCTCCCAAATGACACTGCTGCAAGATTTCTATGTTGCAGATGTCAAAGGGATTCAGGATTCGAAAGTTCACCAGGCCTGGGATGACAATGGTGTAAACCTGGGTCCTGACGACTTGCGGTTTAGGGCATGACAGATCAATCTTATATGTGCTATCCGAGGTGTGAGGCAGGATTTCAGAAATCCTATACGAAGGATAGAACCACACGAAAGTAGGATGAGAGAATTTGGGTTGGTTTTTATTTTTTTCCCCCGAGAGGAAAATATTCTGCATCCGTTTTAGCACCGGATTTATCATTTCAACTTGTTCAATAGCATTTTAGGAAAACAGCTTTGCAAAGCAGGAGCCCCTGATAAGCAGGTTAAAAGCTGTAAGCATTAGGATCAGCCAGTGCTTCTACAGGACGAGACTCCTCTTTGGTTAATACATTAAATTGTTGACTCACAAGTGGTGAAACATTTAGAATAAAGTCAGTTCGTGTTGCTGTGAATGGATGAAAGGTGGTTTATGGCCTTTATTGAAACATGAAGTCTGCTTTCTCTGCTCACAGAAGCATAAACCTATTTTTCCTGCGCAGTATATGCCGCTGGCATAAATCAGAGGAGCCCTGCTCTGCTTTCACCCCTCCTCTGCTGCACTGAGGAGATTGATCTGCAACAGGGGAGGCACAAATCTGACATGAACTGCTCAGGCTAAGCTTGAAATGAGTGATTCGTGGACACAACGCTGTTTCCTGAAGTGTGTGAACGAAATGCAAGTGCTTTGCCCTCTCTCTGAAAATGAAAAGGCTCCACTCCTACAGCGACTGAGATGATGGTTGTAAAGGCAGATTGTGCTGTCTTGAATTTGCACTGAAAACCACACGGCCAGCCCAAAAATGAGACTAACCGATGATGACAACAGAATAAAAATAACAAGATAAATATCCTAACCATCACCCCAAACAGAAGACCCTAAAAAGGTCAGGTGAACAAACTCCTGTGCCCTGTGGCACTAGGAGATCTAATGCTCCTCTATGTTTTGGAGCAATTTTCCATCTGAGCGCCTCAGTTTTTAGCTTTTCCCAGCAAGGTGGGTATTACCAAACCAGGCAACTAAATAACTTGCCCAAAGCTCTGCATCAGATCTATGGCAAGACTACGAAGAGGTTCCTGTTGCCTGGCTGTAACTGTGCTGGGAGTTGCTCTTTATGGTTTTGCTCGTCTCCGCTTGTGTAACCGATTCCTTCCCCTACAACCAGCTATCTCGTTGTATGTCCCGGACCTGTCTGCCCAGGAGAGGATGCAACACCTTTCAACAACACTGGGCTTTGCTGTTCTTAAAAACTGAACAAGTTAGTGAGCCTGGGATGAGCGAATTGCAATAGCAACATGTTAAACAGGGATGCCAGAGCACATCACCCCAGATCTACTGTCTGTAGGTTAAGCAGCAAGGTGTAAAAAGCAGACAGTCAACTTGAAGTCAAAGAGAAGGATCTTCTTTCAGTTACACTGCTTTTAAGACGCTAAAATTCTTCCAATATTCACAGAAAAAAGGGTTTTTAAAGCAACTCTCCATTGACTTCAGTGCAGCAACCGGGTGTAGCTGAAGGCAGAACTCAGTGTTGCAGGCTTGCAGCCCAAGCTGTGGCTGCTTGCAAAAGGACTGCTTAGTCCAACGGTTTCCACCCTTTTTGGATTTCGTCCTTACAATGGATCTGCAAATTCCCGTAGTGTGAATTTAAACCTGATAACAAGAACTTTGGTTTTGAGACCCATGGTGTTGGGCTGTGGACCATCACTGACTGCAGACCAGGGCTCGTAAACCACTGTACTAATGGTATCGCAAATTGTGACTGTAGGTCTGGTTCAGTATAACACACAGTACAGAAAGGCAGGAGGATAAAAACTAAAATAGTTGCAACTAAAGCCCCTTGGGTGCCTCAGGAGACTCTGACAATAGTCATTTCGCAGAACCAACGATAAATCAGGTAAAACGTAGACCCACCGCGCAGGTGAGCTAGGAAACAGACATGGTATCTGTTCTCTGTTGCAATAGTACCACACAGCAGTAATGTTGTCCTCTTGGTGAAGTTACAAATAGTCCCATTTTCACAAATAGAAAGGATTGTAAGGATGGAAAGAGAAAGCCTTCATGAGATCCATCCATCCTCCAGTTCTTTGCCAGATGAACCTGATCTTTCCATAGGCAGAACAAGGCTGGTTATTGATTCTCAAGAAAGCAATGAATTCCCTTCTCAGCCAAGTGCGTTATGCCAAATGCATCCCTGATGCGATTCTACTCAGAACAATCCTCTTGCTCCATGGATGAGCCTGCTCTTTGCTCCATTGGCCTGAAGAAGCTCTCCCTCAGTTTCTCCCTGGAGGTGACTCAGGGATCTGTTTCCTTCCCTATTACCAAGTTTAAGCAATTGCACATCATGGATCAAAACATATTTCATAACATTTCCGAAGCTTACAGGCAAACTCCAATTATATTTCTTCAACCAAGCTCAAGAAATTTTTTATTTATGATGGCGGGAATAACAGCACATGAGTAATTTGGGGCTGAACGTGTACATTTGCAACCCCAAGAGCTGCACAATGCTCCTACCACTGTTTTAAAGCACTTGTTTGTTTTTATAACATCTTTTGCCTTGGTACAAGGGAGCTTCATCAAGATATGCCACCCTAACAGTGATTTGTGTTCCTCTACACCCTGCACACATCTTATTTTTCTTTCTGTAGCACAGTAAGAACAAAAAAAATCAAGTATTTCAAGGTTTATTCTGCTGAAACAATTATAGTCTTGCTATAGTAACACCATGCTCCCTGTAATGTTTTTGAATGATTTGATGGTAACCTGGGAAAGGACTACAAGGAAAGCAAGCATAAAAACAAGACAAGCAAGTACATAAATCAGAACACTAATCTTAATAGCCTGTTAGGTCTGAATCCTCTTAATGTACTAATACAACATTAGTGTCTACAGAGGGCTGGCCCAAAAAGTGCATCCAGACCAGGATCTTGTCTCAGACAGGGCCAACAGCAGAGGCCTATAGAAAATGCTGAAAAAAATAGGAGTGGAGTACCATTTTCCCCTCAGTATTTCTCTAGATTCCAGTCATTTGCTGCTTAGCAGCTTCTTGAGACAGATTGCCTTTGTATTTGATGGCTCTCACTTGAGTGTGTCAAAAGCACACTTCAACCCCTGTTATTATCACAAGACAATGTGAAAACACTGAAGATGACGAAAGAGGGCAAACCTCTGGCTTTTGTTGGCCATGTCTCCACATCTGGGCCAGCTCTCTGTCTGCCGTGGAATGGTCTGTGCCTATCCTAGTCTTCTCTCTTACCCTCCAAAGCAGTAAGATATCTATTATCCAGTATACCTGGTGCCTTGGCTGTATTATCTCCTGAACCGCTGCTGGGAACTGTTTGAGAGGCAGCATGGGCTGGCTCATGCTCAGCCAGCCAAGGACACTTCTGAGATGCACGAAGAAGCAATTTACTATGCCAGGAAACATTCCTTATGCAGATGTAGCTGCTGATCTACACTCGGCTGGGATGGGTTTGTAGCAAGCCTGTCTAACATACTGCTTGTGAAAATCCCTTTGATAAGAAGGTAACTTTAGGCAGTCGCATCCTAAAGGTGTTAAGAAAGAGATGCATTGTTGGATGGGTCTAAAATCAGTCCATAGCACCCTTCCAATTCAGGTGAAACATGCAGAAAAAAGAGGAATAGACTCTGACTATGTGGTGTGTAGTATCTGAATAGTCATAGATAATGGACGAACTAACAATGCCCAGATAAGCTGCTGTCAGTTCTGCTTTCTCAGTCATTCCGGATGAATGTCATTCCAGGTCTTTGGTGGTATTTCAGAAATGATCACAATATGCCTGCAGCTTTACTTACTGGCCTCTGGGTTTCCTCAGCAGTACATAACTGATGTTCTGCTAGTCTGGCGCACGTTTTCAAGTATTCCAACAAGAACAGAAACATTTTTCTTGCACTAGTGGTGGTGTGACATACACTTCATTTGCTCCTCCTTTTTCATATAATGCATTCATGAACATTATATGATGAAGTTGATTTGCCAGGTTTGGAAATCAACAGATGGTGATGGGTATAGAGCTGAGCGGCAGTATACCCATGCACATCTCGGTAAACATACAGATACGTGTACACCAACAATCAACATGGATAAGATGGCAAAAATATTCGATCCTCAATGAGATGGTTTTAGAATAATTCACTGACATACTCACAGAGCTGATCAAGGATCATACCTTCTATGGTAATGGCTTGGTCTCCTCTCCTCTCCTGGGTCAGGGCTGCAGCACTGTGATGGTAAAGTTCTGCTCCGCTTTTTGCAGACCCTAATCTGTTCACCAGCTAAAGAGAATCATGTGGTACCAAATGAAACGCAGGGTGTTTTTGGTGTAATAAAACCTTCCTATGCTATATTACAAATTCATTGCAATTCCATGACAACAGAAATGGATGAAGATGTGACCCCAAACCAAAGCCAAAGTTTGAATGAATGTGCTGGTGCTCAGTGGAGTTCATGATAGTGCTTTACCACAAATGACTCACAAAGACAAGTTACGGCACAGCAGCCAACTTTGTTATTTACAGTTTGCTCTGCAGCCTGTGACTTGGTCCTGAGGTAGCTCTGTCTCTACCAACAGGCACACATCCCTGTTATATTGCATTCAAGTGGTAAAGAGGCTTTTTTGTTTATCATCCATTACTCAACAGAGTCTTACTCAGCCAAGGGAATACTGGACTTTGGGATCTTAGCTGGTGGCAAACTCAAGGTAATGTGATTTTGCTAAAATCCTAGTAGAGGTCTTTAAATTAAATCAGACTTCCTAAAAATTTCCGTGGAACAACTGTGAAGTTGGTGTGAGCTGAGCCATTTACCATGGGTCAGCTGACCAATGCTAATTTCCCAAATCAAGGTCAGCTGTTCTTGTTGCTGAGCCCTGAGACCTTATTGCTATTTTATTACAATGAATGCATAGACTATGACTAATTTTTAGAAAATATTTTACAGCACATTTATTTTAATTTAGTAGATACTTCCACATATGCTTGCTAAATAAAAAGGAATTTCAGTGGTTTACACTTCTGTTTAGATTTAATTTCTTCCTTTTGGCTTTGGATGGTTTCCTTGTAGCGGCATGAATCTGTTCTAGTTTAAAGATGGTTTGGAAACAAAACATCACATCAGAATGGTCCTAAACTTTGTAAGAGGTACCTCTAGATGTCTGGATCTGAATTTAAGCTACAGAACAAGCTCACTCAATTATTATTTGAACGCCAAACTCTCAGATCAGAATATTCTGAAGCTTTCAGATGTTCACAGTCCAGATCTAGTTCAGCAGAATCTGACTTTGTATAAACTTTTTTGATATGGCAGGCAGCAGCAATTACTCAGCCACTGTTCTCATACAATGGATCTCTCCCAGTAAAATGAATTCTTCTACCTATGTCATGTCAGACAGCAGATCTTTAAATCTCTCCGAACTTACCTCACATTCGTAGTGTCCCATATCTTCATTGGAAGGGTTCTTGACCACCAGGACTATGATGCCACTCCGTGGTTCACTGAAAGTCTGGTATTTACTCGTGTCCTTCAGCAGTAGACCATCTTTGTACCATCTGCATGTGGCAAACACCGAGTATAAGCCAGGAAAACACATGCAGTGTCAAGAATTCCGCAGCTCACCAATCCATCTATCAGACCAGTGGGCAAACAACTCAAGAGTTAACCATTAGACAAAAGTTTGGATCCTGGAAGGTGGGTCTACAGGGGAGTACATCACATGTGGATGCTAAACTGCACAGGTTTATGAGATTATTCTCAAAAGAATCTCATGCAGGTAAAAGGGCTTCTAATCATGTGAAGCTATGCTGAGCTTTTTGTCTGAATACCCCAGACTGGTTGCTGACAAAATAAATTCAAGTGTAAGGCAGGGAGGATAAAGGAATGATAAAATGTTGTCTGGGCATTAGATCTCATACAGCCCTATGGCAGGTATTATCTGTAGGTATTTCTTTTCAGATCCTAGATAGAATAAATTGCTGAGAATTTCAGGAATGTTGGGATTGGGAAGAGCCAGCATTGGGATGAGGTTAAGGTGGAAGAAACAGAGAAGAAAGGGTCATAACCTTGAAAGAAAGGGTAGGAGACTTTTGTGACCATGCAAAATGGGGAAACAGGATTTGGTCCAGTGTGACTTGAAGAACTGACCTGATTTGAGGCCTAGGTGCTCCTTCGATAGTACAGGTAAACTGAGCATCTTCACCCTCCACAAAATAAGCATTTCTAACCTTGTTCACAAACCGTGGTGGCACTGCAAAACAAGGATAAATGTAGCTGGAAATATGACCAGATACAAAAGATGTGTCTCTGACCAGACAATTCTCATGATGTCTGCAAAGAAGATACTAAACACCAAATTTATTGACCTAAGAACAATTGACTACACCTGTACATCAAATATATATTTTTTAAAGCATTATCCAGTAGATGTTTTACAGAACTTCTGTGATAGTTTTAAGATTTGTGTTTCAGGTACTACATATCAGATCCCTTTGAAACAATGCATCTAGGACTTTACCTTGAACAAGGATCTTTCCCAAGGTACTGGCATTTCCAGCAGGACTGGAAGCAAAGCACATGTACTGTCCTGAGTCAACACCTGTTAGGTTGTCCAAGATCAATGTGCAGGAACCGTCGGGATCTTCTATTATAATGTGATGGGGATCCACCTCCACAGGTTTTCCATCTTAAAGATAAAGGGGAAAAAAGTCTTTGTACAGAGTTTAGTATCAATTATGTTTTCTCCTTGGGAATTTCATCCAGCTTTTTGGCTTTACAGGACTGAGAGCTGTATTTACTTTATTGCAGCTGACATTGGTAGTTGAGGAATGAGCTCTTTGTCTCCCTCCAGCTCTCTACAAAGCATCTTCTCAACAAAGCAAAGCTGAGGGACCACATACATCATCCATCCTCATTTAAAAGTGAAATTCTTCTGGAGTATGTGCTGTGCGGTT
>Ga0181612_121185_pt1 | contig 19699 bp, 10 predicted proteins | sample HoacroProtozoa21_FD_119630 | JGI IMG/M metagenome (GOLD analysis project Ga0181612, IMG submission 119630) | Hoatzin crop microbial communities from Cojedes, Venezuel. Combined Assembly of Gp0051906, Gp0051904, Gp0051908 | reverse complement strand
CATGGATATCAAACACACATATGCAATGAAAAAAGATTCAGGCAGTACAGTGATAAATACAGGGAAAGGGGGCTGCGGGAAGCGGACTACCTCCCCTCCAACTTTGCTGCTGCTGTGTGAAATAGGGAGGAAGATGGTGCCTGTCTGCTGTTGAGCATGATGGGTTGGCTGGGTTGTGTGCCAAGCCCCGCGGAGCTGCTTGTGCTGCTGGAGTCCTAGAGCTCCTGTAGGTTTTTTGTTTTCCTTACTGAAACATGAACACATCGGAGAAGATACTTCGAAAAATCAGAGTTGAGAGTCAAACATGGATTTGGTATCGGTGAGTAAATAATGAAATGTCTGAGATCTGGAGAAGGAAAAATGAGTTTGAAAAGGTAGCATGATGCCATTTCAGGGTGATTGATGCATAATCCACGTGTTTCCATTGCACAACTCTAGTCTGAAGGGGAATTTCAAACCTTGCTACCAGTGTGGGGATATTTGCGATAAACTTGGGTAATAAATTCCAGCCAGTGAGTAATATGGTGTTGTATTGTTTTCCTCAGTTTTGGCATTGCTAGCTGTGTGGAACTGAGACTGAGTATAAAGTAGTTTTTGCAAAATGTAATCGCTTTTACATTGTGTGACTTTCGAAACATTGTTTTACCAGATGCTGCCCTTAACACCGTGTTTGCTTGATAGCTTCTTGAAGTGTGTTGACACAGTCTCTGTGGATCTGGATTTGTGTGCTAGCCCCAAGCCTGCCGTCAGGTGATAGGTTATGCAGCCTTGGCTTTGGGAGCTTCTCTGGCTCGTAGAGTAACCTCTTACTTGCCGAGTAAGAACTCCGCAGGCTCCCTGACATGCCGCTGTTGAGATGCACTCCCGAGGTTCCTGTTCAGGCTGACTTAGAAGTTTCATTTCTGGTGTGACCCTGCTTCTAGATTGTTCTGTAGTGAATGGGATGATTTCTAATCAGTAGCAGCTGACAAACAGAAGAATTACCTCTAGGTACAGAGGAACCCTACTCAAAGAAACGATGGATATTTTATGGAGAAGTTAACTACTGTTATCTCTGTTAAGCCTTTCTACGTCTTAAAGATAATTATTTCTAGCACTAAGGTGGCACGCCTTGCCTTTGCTTGTTGCAACTTAACTGTTGCTTAACTGCAACAGTTTGTCTTTCCTCTCAAGTCAGACATGATTACTTGGAAATTCTTTGAGAAAGCTTGGTGCCATAATGGATTTCTTGGTATGTATTCTCTTAAACTTGGTAGGAGCCCCTTTTGGGTATGTGTGTGGCAGTATTTACAACAGCTGTTTGAACACTTCATTGCATTATATTAATGCTAAATTCTAGATCTACTATTCTAAAACATACCTTATGTTTTGGTAAATCAGCCTTCCATGTTTTTTGTGCATGTGACTTCAAGGTGGACCGGTATCCCTTTCAGTCTAAGGGTAGCAGTTGCTTAACCTTCTCTGTCACTTGGCAGCACCACTGACTGTCAGTACTACTTTTTCTACTGTAATTCAAAGGTGAGAGTGTTAGTAGCACCCTGACAGTAGAGTACAGAATTTCAAATGTGGTTCAGCTCTGTGCAGTGGGCACTTGTCTAGCTGTTCCCTCTCCAGTGTTCAGGCTTGAGCACAGCAGTCCACACTTAATACGCTTAATTTTCTTGTGTTAAACTTCATTGGCTTCTGGTTTCTCAACAAGGCAGAAATCAGTCTGTGTGATGTGGGAACACTGGTATGTCTTTACTTTCCTCGACAGAGGTGGGTCTACTCTCTCCTCAATAGGACTAGGAGAGTTGTTTACTGAAGGCAGTTGGTTTATGATTTTTTTCCAGTATCCTGTTCTCTGGGGAGGCTTTCTTTTTGAATTGTCAACACAGTGTTCCTTCCTCCAAAACATTGTTTGGGGCTGCCAGCTACCTTGAAGGCTGTCTATTAGTTGTATGGTGTAATACAGCAGCACTAACCACAGCAAGTGCAGAATGAACTTGTGTGAATGCTGAAAAGGGTCTAGCCATGGGAGGTCAGACCTCCTGGTAGACTCATAATCATCTGCTGTAGAGCTATCCCAGGACTTCCTCTAGATAGGAAGCCATAAAGAAGTTTCATGTGACTAAACTTCGTGCAGTTGTGCAATTCTCTGGCCAAATGGCAAGTACAAAGCTGCTAAATAGCCTTTCCTTTATAATGGTTTTGCACTTTTATAAATTCGTTTATAAAGACAGAGATTATCCATCTGCAAACTTGAATTGAGAAACAAAATGTTTACCACCTTGATGGAAACCAACAATATCAGAAAACATAGTCTGAGACTGTATGAATTTGTCCCTGTTAGCTGGCAAGGATGCATCTTCTAGGGTTGGATCAGGAGCTTGGTATAGAATCATAGGCTGGAAAAGGTAATCAGGTACTGCACCTGTGCAAGTGCAGCTGATTCTCTTCTCCCCAAAAGTACTCTCGTCCATCCTTGAATTAAGGTTTGTTCCTGCTTTCTGCAACTGCGTGTGTTCAAGTGTGTCCAACAGCAGTTGAAGTGGATCCAGCCTTGTCTTTTCCTGGTTTGCTTTCCACATAGCTAGTGTTTAGTCTTCTGAATCCATTGATGACAGGTAAGTGTAACTCATAACTTTATGAAGACCATCTTGTCTCACACGAAGTGGTTCGTACATCAAGTCTGTTAAGGGGTTCTCCTGCTTTCAAATGTTCCCCAGAAATGTTTAGGGTTAGTAAACAGTGTGATCTTTAAAAAAAAAAAAAAAAAAACACCCAAAAAAAACACCCCTATTTTAAGGTGTTTGTTTTTTTTTTCATGTACTCTCCCAAGGTAGTATAGATCCTGGATCCTGAACAAGTGATCTTGACTTGATCTTCTGAGAAAGGATTTGTACCAGGTGTCCCTCTGGGAGTGGTGCTTACATTAGAAGATGAGTGATTAGAGGAGAGTATAACTCCTCAGGGATTTTTCCATTCTCTCCTCTGGCATAGACTTAGGAGTCTAAAGTGGTGACCTTAGTCACCACTTTGTTCACAAAATGGCACTGGGATGACAAAATCCTTCTAAACCATCAGAATGAGTAAATTACTGGGCACTTCTGTTCACATATACAAAGGAGAATAACACTTCTTTAGATAAGAACCGGCATTTCTTATCTGCTTGAATTAATGCCCCATAGATAGCAGCATTCACTGTGTATACCCGAAGAACCTTAAGAACATCTGGGCAAAGGTGCGGGGCAGCACAGCAGTGCTGTAGCTCAGGTACCGGATGACTGTCTGGTGCCGGCATTCGTCAGCAAGCGTCGCTTCCCTTCGGAGTGCTGCCGCACGGTAATTACCGGGTAGGCTGCAGCCGAGCAGAGGCTTTGGCCTGCGTGACCAGGCTGTGGGTGTGATACTCTGAACGACTGTCACGGCAATTGTGGGGAACAGTTGGCTGGGCTACGCTGCAACCGTGGTTTTCCTCCCTAACGCCAGTCACTCACTGGAACTGCAGATGGTCCCACCCACTAGATAATCTGTATCGCTTAAACTACCGATGATGTGGTGTATGGGCACGGGTGGATTTGGATGGCTTGCTGTCCTTTCCTACAAGAGGGAGGCAGAAAGATACTAAAAAAGCTTTTACTTATGCAGGAAACATGAATATAGTAATGAAACCCAAATAATGTAAAGGTAGCTTTTGTGTTTGAGATCCTTTTGGCAATGTTCGATGTTTCTAATAAAAATTGGAGACAAAGTAAATCATTAACTGTAGTAACCGAAGTCCTCTTTGCAAACAGACAGTGTAAACATTTGCCATTAATACCTGCTCGTTTTTCTGGAGCACAACAACCATTAATCTTTCTCCCTTAGTAGCTTTCTGTTACATGGGGGAGTAACATAAGGGTAGCTGCGCTTGGCCAACAGGACTTCAGTTGTAAAGAGCTTGAAACCTGAAAGCGTCTTTGTATGGTCAAGAGATGGGGAATCCTGCAGTTCTAAGAGCCATATGCAAAAGAGCTGAGATTTAGATTGTTTTGTTAGCTTTGTAGTTTTCAATTTAAAAAAGAAACTTAACTTTCTGAGGTAGATTTCTTTAAGATAAGTTGTTATATAAGTAAGGAAGTCTTGTTTGACTTGTTTATTGTATCTCAGTGTTAATATGCTCTGCTTGTTTTTTTGGTGTGGGTATGTTAGATAAGGAAGGATGCTGGATTTAATTCAAGTGACACATCTAGCCGTTGCTTCAACAGTTTTACTTTCAATCTTTTCTTGCATGAGACTATAATTTCAGAAATGAGCTATAAAGGGAGAGATTATCTTATGATTTTCAGATGAAAATATGCAGCTAGAATAAATATGTAAGCAGCCCTTTTTCAGAACCTATTGGAATACAAAGGAAGCATCTGAACTAAGTGAGATTTCTTTGATGCTAATACGTTTTTGATGATTCATCTAGTAGATATCCATAATGTAGTATTTCCAGCCAAGTGAATAACGAACTTGACAAAACTTACTTTTTGCTATTGAAAAGCCTAGGAGCTGTTCAGCTGTGTAAATCTGAAGTACTGCACTTGCTCTCGCACATAGTTGCCAAAGAGGACGCTGCAGTTTATTAAGAAGAGCATTTAATGTCTGAAGTTAAGAGACTAGAGGTTCTATCAGTTTTTGTGTTAAATAGCAAAGAGTGATATTGTTATGAGCAGTACAAGCAATATTGTCTACTTGTAGACATGCCATGATAAATTGAGTAATACTTTATGTAACTGAATTAGAAATACTCCCAGGCCAGACTGATTCAACATCAGTTTGCTTTTCTGTATTCTTGACATTTTGACTGTAGGCTCTTACTATTTGTGGGCTGGTGATGATTCATGCACTAATCACTAGTGAACACTGAAACTGCCTTCACAAACTCTACAGCTGCTTTGCTGCCAAACCCGGCGAGCTGTTCTCTGGCTTAAACTAGCTGGAGCGAAGAGTAGGCAGGGCCTTCTTTCCTTCAGTGTCTTCATTCGTTCTTCAGTGGTTTTTTTGCTAATTTTTCTTTGCCCCTGTATCCCTTACGTTTCTCTTTCTCCTGCATTCCTCCAAGACGGTGGGAGCAGACGATGCTGCAGCACAGTGCTCTCTCTGATGGCCGTCCTTGTGCACGTCAGCTTACACGCAGTGGAACAGCCCTCCTGTCACTTCATCGGGGACAGCTCAGTGTCTTGTGCTTGGTGCGTCCGTCTCATCACTGATGCTGTGAACCCAGCAGCTGCTGAACGCTCCTTAAGAAGGAATGGGGTTTTATAGCGTTTGTTCCACGCTAACAAAATCGGGACTTGTATCACAGTGTGAACTTAACCTTGCAAAAATCTAGTAGTTATGCAGGTGGTATTTTTTACTGTTTGTTCATAACCCTTATACTTTATTACTTAAATGCGTGGAGGGTGGTTTGTCAGCTCTTTATTCCCAGAGTCCGTCTTCCATTTGGTGCATTCTGGTACCTCTGCATTGTCTTTTGTTGTTCTCTGAATCATCTGTAATGGGTAGGTCTGTCACATTTTCCTTTAGGTCAGCAACATTTTCTTAGTTGTTTTTCAGACTTTTCTTTCCCCTGTACTTTAAAGCTGATTTTTTTTTTCTGCTTCTTTTATTCTTTTGCTGCCTATAACTTGTTTATTTTTAGCTCTAAAATTGCTAAGCTTTTTTAATAGTTATCAAATGAGGGATCAGTATGCACACTAAAGACTTTCATTTGAACATGTTTTCCATTGGTAGTGTCAGTTCAAGTAGCCATGGGCTTTTATTCCCTGGGTCTACACTGTTTTCTGTGTGGTGCTAGAAATCTTCAAGAAAGTATGAGCAGCTTGCTCTTGAGCAAACAAGTGCTTGGGTAAAATGTAAACAAGTTCCAGGCGTAAATTTAATTGAAGGAAACTTTTCAAATTGAAACTTCCATGTGGAGGAGCATCGATTATTTCTAGCACTGCACTGGACTGCAATAAAGAACATTTTCCTTGCGAATATATGTTCCTTAGTGGACATGAAGTCAAAGGTAGGACAATTTTGCTTTGAAATAGCAGTTTGCTACACTATCTGTTCTTAAGTGATTTCTTCTGTTTATCTGTGGTTTCAAGTCTAGACTCTTTAACCAAGTGGGTAAAGTGTGTGAACTCCAACTTAAGTTTTGGCCCCCTTTGGTGCTGGGGAAGGATATATTGTTGCGAGCGGAAGGTAACAAGGGAAAATGCTTTCTGAGTGCCAGAGAAACTTTCCAATGTGTTGCTACAACGGAAGTGCCTTCTACCCGAGTCCAACTGACAAAAGTCCAATTTTTCCTAACTGTCTTAATACAATTGTATGCACCATAGTTTTGTAGTGAAAAGTTTTTAAATTGGGAATTTGCTTTTTGAAAACCTCTTGAGGAGGGAAGCTAGCTAATGGATAATACTTCATCTGGATCTTTTTGCGATATCAGCAGTTGAATGGATCAGCATGTTTGACTCTTTAAGGCTTATTTGCTTGAGATAATGGTTTATGTATTGCATCTGCCTTTTTTTCTTGGGTTTTCTGCAAGAATGAAGTTGTTGAAAATACAAGCTGATAGCTAGTGCGAAAACAGTGCAGACTTTTTGCAGTGAGGTTTGCTTCAGGGGTGTGTGCGGTGACAAACTGAGAATCGGAAAAATACGATGCTCTACAATAAAGAACTCGGAACAGCTTGGTATGATCTCAGATACAGGAGCACTGTCCGGTTAGCCCTTACCACGAATGAAGTATGAGATTACCATCTTTTTGGCTGCATCCAGCCTGCTGCCATGTGTCCCCTGGGTGAAGCTTCATTGTCAGTGGATGCTGGCTGAAGTCCATGCTGCTGTCAGAAAGGCTGATCCCATGCTCCTCTTGCCACATGTTCTTACCCTGTGAAGTCAGTACCGGCGTGGTCAGTTGCACCGGTGCTCTGAGTGCTGGGGCTGGAGGAGAGTGACTGGAGGGGAAACTGTGCTTCTGTCAGCAGTGCAGTCTGAGGTTAGCTTAAACCAGTCAGGAAAACATAACCTCAGTCTGTCTCAAGGTCTTGGCCCCCATCCTCCTCCCAAGTGCAGAGAGCGTGATGACAGTAAAGAGCAGTTCTCCTGGCAAGGATGGCATGCTCCATCATGCTGTTTTTGGCAGTCTGTCCAAAACATCTACAGTCACACTAAACTTTCTGTATGCTGCATTCAGTGCATGTAGAGCTGAGTGACCTGGTACAGCGGGAGTGAGGGCTGCGTGCTGTGCTGCGGGGGGAAGGCTGAGCGCTGCAGGCATGCAGGGTCAAATGTGCGAAGTCAGTTCTGGCTGAAGCTTGTAGAATAGTTGCTGTGTAGGGTGAGCATTGAGTAGATGCCTTGAACAGTATGACTGGTGTTGTTGCAAATTTTTCTTGCCCTCTGAGGGCCCAGCACATCAACAGTTTTGGTGGCTTTGTCTTTTTATAAATGAGGTGTTAGATTTGCCCTCTGTGTGTTACTGATGTTGAAACTAGTATAGAGACCATTAATGCCCAAGTTTCCAAACTCAACTGCTGTTTAGGATGTACTCCTAAAATGTACAGTTGCATGTATTTGTCTCTTTGGGATCAAAAATAAAGACTTACGTGACACCAAGTTAACCACTTGTCATTCTTAACAGGCTTTTTACAGGCTTCCTCTTCATTTGAGGTGAAAGATTCAAGTGGTAAGGTCTGCATAATTGCTGATCTGACAGTAGCCTTCTCAGTGGAATACAAAAGCAGTGGGCAAAAAGAGGTAAGGGGAGTATCTCACTGCTTGTCTCTAACTTGTGTTTATAAAATATGTGGTATTTCTGCCCTTGCTCAGTATTTAAACTTTGAACAAATATTTAGGCATGAAAAACTGCTTCAGCCAAGATTTCCCCCCCTCCCACTCATGTAGCATCAACTTTTCTTTATTACTGATGCTTTTTCTAATTAAGCAGGGTTAAGGCTGTCTGAAACCACAAACAATACAGGTGTGAAATTGCTTTTGTGACTGAAATTCTGCAGCAGTCCCACTGGTAGCTAAAACGGCTTTCATTGTAACTGTAAAGGCAAAAATGCTACCAGTCGTCTTTTGGTGAACGTGGTCATACTTACTTGGACAAAATCTGACCTGAAATGGCCATTGGCACGTAGCTTTTAAACTTCCCTGAAACCTGTGATCTTCTCACTGAGCAAATCTCTAGCTTTCAGTGTATCTACAGATTAGTGCAGTGCCTACAAGTTGTTCCGTATTAACAGCAAAGGCCTATTAATGGAAAGTTAAGGATTTTTATTCACAAATTCTTCGCTTTTCAGTTTACTTCTTTGGTATCTTTACTACTGAACAGGAATTGTGGATTATTTATCTCATTGCAGTTGCATGTTTTGAGGCACTCTTGCTGAAATTAATTTTTTTCCTAGCCACCAGTGTAATATGAGATTAAAAAAATCCTACTACTTTGCCAGTGGTGCACTTGCTTTGTGTGACTTGAGCTGAGAGTTACATTGCATAGTCCACTTTTTCAGTGGTGCTGATGGTGTGAAATCCTACTGATACTGGTATGCAAGTTTGCATTCAGAGATGACTGCTTTCAGAACATGCTTTTGGCTGTTTCTTCTTGTAAGCAGTAAGCTCCGGAGTTTTCAGTAAACACTGTATTGGTCTTCAGGTACCAAGTTACTTCTCAATATGTAATAAACTCAAAGTATTGTAGCCAAACTATGTAGGCTGTACTGTTGGCTTTTGTTCTTACTCAACTGTACTACAAGAAGCAAAGCTTAAACTCTCCCGTTTTTCAAACATCCAGAGTTTGCCAGATTTGATTCACCTAGTACAGAAGTAACTGCAAATTCATCGTGCTAGTTTAGCGGGGGGACAGTCTGAGGTTCTGTGAGTATGTACTGTTTCGTCCTCAAATTTCAGAGAACAATATTCTTAGAAATCCAAGCATTGGTAACATGCTGCTTGCTATATACAGGTATATAAGTAGACATCTTACAGCATATATGAATGTCAGCTGTATGTTTTATAACAGTTTCACAGGATATTTACAAAGCAGTAAGGAAAAGCTGTTACCTCATCCTATTTACATGTGTCTTGTTTTCTGCCTCACAGTTTGCACACTTTCTTCTTCCGCAAAATGCTACAGTAGAGCCACAGAGCTCATGTGGTAAAGGTAACACATCTCATCCAGTTCTGGTATTGGGTTTTGGAGCAGGACATTCATTAAGCCTGAATTTCTCAGAAAATGCAGACAAGTACCAAGTTGAAGAGCTAGTTTTCCACTACAATCTGTCAGATTCAACTTTATTCCATAATTCAACTGCAGGTAAGACGGAAACTTCATATTCTCGTTGTGTAACCCTTCCAGATGTCATACCAATTTGTTTCTATAATACTGTTACATACTAATGCAATGTAATCTTTTTACAGGAGAAATGAGGAGAGTATCACATAAAATTATTATTCAGGCATATATGGGCACAAAATATAGATGCATCACCTCCAAGCACATCAATATGAAGAGTGTGAACATTACTTTCAGCAATGTTACTTTGGAAGCCTATCTCACAAATGGCACTTTCAGTATGAACAGTAGGTATCTTATTAGCAGAAAATGTACTTGGTGAGCTATTATTTCCGATAATAGATTATTTCTTTAAGTCCTTACTAATCATATTTAGGCAGGCACAGGCTGGTTCTAAAGCTCTGGTAGCAGCATCTTTTGAAACAAATCGACCTGCTTCAGCTTTTCTCTGTAGGGGTGTCAGCATCCATGACTAGGAGGTAGTGCCCTGTGTTCCCATGGGTTTTGTACAGGTATTGGGGAACATTCCTTCTGTTTGTGAGTATGTACTGGTGTAAATGTGCTGCAGTAGGTCAACTGGGCACATGGCCAAAATCCTAGTTTAAGAATATCTGATAACTTCCAAGTATTATGCCTCTACCAAACTAGTTTGAACTAGTTACTGTGTGCTCTGGGGAAGATCAGTGATACAACAGCAGACAGTAAAGAACTGGTCTGTAGGGAGCAGACATGTGCATCTTCCTACAGGAGCCCTTATATAAGCTGTGATGTTCTTTCTCTGTCAGGCTTAATCACAAAATGGCTTTTTGTCCTGATTGCTTGTGCTGAAAAGCATTTTGGAATTTCACTGCTATAATGATTAGAAGACAAACTACTTCATGGTGTGTCGATGCCCTTTGCTTTAGTGGCAACACTTTTCAGTTTACATGGCTCTTGATGTTTGACACCCGTGGTATCTTGGAGTGATAAAGCTTTGCCTTACCTTTGGGGCAAGTAAGAAGTCTGATCTTCTCTGGGAAATGTAGAACTTTTCTTATGCTGTTAATCCCATTTGTGCACCTGTTGAAATGAATCTTAAAAACTAGGGTAGTCAGTTCTGGCATGTGATGGATACATTGAACAGGTGTCTTCTACAGGAGTATCTATACCTTGCCCTGTGTCTCTGAAAAATACCTTACCTGATGGATGATAATACTGGAGTTGACAACTTGTATGGCTGCCTCACATGATTGGCTCAGATTTCAGTGTGTATCATTCTCTTGATCAGTCTTTTCCATTCAGTGAACTAGTTTGCAGCAAAGATGTGGACCTACATTTGTAATTTAAAAAAAAAAAACAACCCAAAACTGATTTCTATTACTCCAGTCTTCAGAATGATCTCATTTGTCAAATACGATATCTTGATCCAGTTATACTGGATAAGTGATCGGTTATCAGAAGGCTTGAACATAAGCCATGATACTGGGAAAAGCTGTTTTTTAGCTTCTATACAACTTCAAATAAAATCTCCCTACTGTGTAATAATTTTCAGTTTAACACCACCTATTATCTGTTCTTACATAGTCCTTTGGTTAAAAAAAAATCAATATTGCATTATTTTGAGAGTGTTCCTTATGCAACACAAGTTTGTCAGCATTTGTTTTCTTTTCTGTTCCTAATTACTTCACTTCTTTTTTAGATTAATAGAAACAATTTAATTTGCCAGGATCTCTTCCCCAGAATTGCTGTTCTCCATCTTGTGTTATCACTCTCTTGATGAAACTATTGATTCTCAGAAAAAATCACATGATTTCCTGTGATACTGGGGTAGACACTGTTTGGTCTGAGTTCAAGTGTTTTGGGTTTTTTTAAACTTTTGTTTGTTTGTTTTCACATTCCTGTTATCCATACTGCCATGCACAATTTTTTGTTTAAATTATCATCATCCCTAAGTTTTTATTACTGTCTTGGGACTGCACAATGAATTATTCCAACTGCACAATTAATTGTCTCTTTCTTGTGGTTTTTTGTTATTGCTGTTGATTTGGTTTTGGTTATTTTTCTTCAGTTGGTTAAAGAATTCTCAGTTTATCCTTTTTTTAATCTTGACCCTGAAATCACCATGTTCTTTCCAGGTCATTTCCTTCTTTCCACTCTCGTAGGCTTGAGACTTCCCCTGTCTTTTTGTCAGCTAGTTACTGATCAACTTTAGATTGGAATTCTCCCTTAACGCATTTTTCTGCTGGTCATCTGGGCAAGACTCGCTGAAGGGAAGAAGAGTCAGTATTCAGTGCATCTGTGCATCGCTAGTAATGGTAGCTTCTGTCAGTGTACCTAGAAGTCAGTGGCTGAGGTTACGGTAGTGATTATCTGCAGCTCTGAGGAAAAGGAGGCTTGAATTTTATCTGTTGGTAGTTTTGTCAGCTGCTTTTCTCTAACTGTCAGAATAAGACATAAGAATTTTCCTCATCTCCAAATCTGTCTTGAGGAATTACTAGGAGATCTGCTGTGAATCAGTTCAAGACTGATTATATATCAAGACTCCACCTAGGACAAACTTTTACTTGAAGTGATTTGGTTGTTTCCATATCTGCTAAATTGAGTAAGAGGCTGTATGTGTTGGGATCTTGCACATGGAGGGAAATCCTCCATTGGAGTACCAAGTAAAGCGGCTGTGTGGTTTATTTGTTAGGAAAGTAACACATTTTGGGACTTGACCAGTATCTATGAAGCCTACAAAAGACAGGTTCACTTCTCCATTTATCCACCTCCCCTCTGCTCTTTGCATTTCCAGAAACAGAGTAGAAACAGGACAGCGTGCTATGTTGGAGTCTGAGTTCAGAAGGTGTGATTAGAGTTGCTCTTTCTGAGCCATAATCAAAAGTTGGTGTTTAAGCACTGAGGCTATTTATTAGATATCTAGTATCTGCAGGGTATGCATGGATTCAATCTTAGAAGCAGGGCCTTTGAGTCAGAAATGACTGCTTGCTGCAGTTGCTGTTGTCCTTATAAAGTTGCAAGCTGTTATCCCTGACACGTGGAGATGACCTTGGTTTTGGAACATGGATGCCTCTGCTACATCAATGTCTTTGCTGTGACCTTTGGTTTTGGCTTAGATGTCCAATGCAGGAACCTTCTTGGCTCCCACATCAAGTTAAGATCTATCTGCCAGGTGTTTCCGAGTACTCTGGCAAATAGATCAGGGTCACTGTTCTTTGGAAGTTCCTGCTGAACTGGATGAAGAGAGAAGGCAGTCCTGCACATCTTCCCTCAGCCTTGTGCCCCCGGTGGTGGGTGGCTACTAATGCAGGGCTGAAGGGAAGGACAGACACGAGACCCAAAGGGAGAGGATATAGCAAATCATTTGCTATTGGAAGCAATGTCTTAGAATCCCTTTATTAAGGACAGAAGAGCCACAGCACTGCTATGAGGACTTGAAAGGTCCAGTAGTAATTTAATGTTACTGTGGGTATTGCCAAAATAATGACAGAGGGTCCTCAACCTGGCAGTGTAACTGAGGGAGGGAGAGGAAGGAGAACAGCACATCTCCTGGGAGGCCACTTTCAGCAGCGGGCAGGGGAACTGTTCCTCTGCTTCTAACACACGAGTGTCTGAGGGGTTGTCATCTCAGCCCTGCAGTGAACGTACGGCAGGAACGCTGGCTTTGTCAACACAGCAGTGCCATGCATATCCCGACTGGATGGCAAAGTGAAATGACAGACATGAACAAAAGCAGGTGTGGTCACCATGAACCTCTGTAAATAACAGCAGAAGTGTCACTTTCACATGCCAGGCTTTAAAAGTGTCTCAAACTTCTCAACAAGAGTTTAGGTAGTGCTTTACCATTGTGTTTCTCAGCTTTTATTCTCTTCTATTAGGGAAACCTACTTGAAATAAGTGTCCTTCTTTCCTTTGAGGACTAAAAAGGTAGAGTGTCCCACAGCTGCATTTGGTTTGATAATGACTGTTTTCCTTTCTCTCCAGAGACAGAATGTGCTGAAGATATGGTCTCTACTACTGCTGTAGTGCCTACAACTCCTAAACAGACCACTAGCCAGGTTCCAACAACTAGCCCAGCACCAACTGCATCACCTCCAAATCCTGCAGTTGGTAAATACAATGTGACTGGTCCCAATGGAACCTGTGTACTTGCCTCCATGGGGTTACAGCTTAATATCACCTATGCAAGAAGAGATAAAAAGGTATGTTTTTTTTCTTTCTTCAAAGCCTTCAGATTCCTTCTTTGGGGAAAACTTGGAAAATTATTATTGGCTAACTTTTTTCTTTAAAAATCCCAGTTCTTTCTAGTGTTCATCCATGATCATCCTCTATTTGAATTGCTTAACTTGGACTACACTTTGATTGAAAAAGTGATGATTTAAACAGTTTTGTTCTATTCAGTGGTCATTCAGTAAGAATACTGAACTTGTCTGTCAAATCCAGTAAGTGTATATGGCCATTCCACAGAAGCGGTAAAAATCAACAAGATACGAGTAGGGGGAATCGTACTATCAAAGATGCCATCTGAATGAAGTTTTAAAACTGTTAAAAAAAATACAAAAAATAGGCCTGAGACACCTGAATGAAAACAGTGAATGACTATTAGAAGGGAAAATTACTACTTTTGTAAAACTGGACAGGCTTGTGACTTAGTGAACTTGCAGCCAGTACTGAAGAGGCTTGGGTTTGACTTTAATGCTTAAGAGCTACTTAATGGCTGATTTTAACAACAAAAATGCTACGTGGTTCATGTAAGATCCAGCCCTGGCAGAGGTTTTTTCCCTCCACTGTTGATGCAAAGCCCAGCATGCCAGTTCATGGACAAACCCATTACCCGCTCACTGGTAAAGCGAAGCTGAACGTAATCCAAAAGGGGCTGCTGGAGGCCCTCGATGGGAGACAATGACCAAGGTTCAGTAAACCTTTATGTTCAGTAAATCTTTGTTACGAGGACCTTTGATCACAAGCTCCTTTTTCCGATCCTGTGGCTTAATCTGAGGTAACGAGGACAAGTGCAGGCAAACAAATTAAACTCCACAAAAGCAGCCATGTTGGATCTCGGTGATTAAGGACCTGGTGTGAGGAGGGTGGTATCTGTGTAGAATTTAGCTGCTTAATACTGTGTGTGGTGGTGCAAAGGACTACTGTATTTATGACGATGATGACTGAGAGGTAAAATCTTGTGCAGTGATAGCTGGTGTGTGACTGTGCAGTAGCTGGTTGTGATGGTTGTGTGTTTAGCCACCTTAATTAAGTGAAATTCCCGAAGCTGTGTTCTGTAGCATGGCATTCCAGCTCTGCTGGAACAGCTGGTTTCTAATGCAGTGACCAGGTGGGGAGGTGGCAAATATGTTTTCCAAAGTCACATGAGGGTCAGCTAAGAGCTACTGAAGGTTTCTGTTGGATTGTTCAGCAAGTATGTTTAACCCACAGCCTTCTGCAGATGCAGGGCAGTATAAAATCGCGTATCATGGGCAAAGCCAAAGCATTGTGAACTGGTGACGTGCAAGATGATCCTGCTTACAGGCAGCTCCCCTGATTATGTCCAAGCAGTATCTTACAGCTTGTTGCCCCCTGTGTAGTGGTGATGACTGATGGTTTTCCTTACGCTGCCAGGACCAAAGTAGTTCAGTGTGGAGAAAGCAGCAGGTTATGAGCCGCAGCCAGCCAGGGCTGCCGAAAGCTGCGTTAGGCATGCAAAGATGCCCTTTGTTCTCTGTGCCAGCCTGGGAACTCAGGTGCAGGCTACACCAGCCTATAACCTGCACATGTGTCTGCCCAGTTGTCTGCAAAATGCGTGGGCAAATCCAGCACGGTGTGCGCGTGGGTACAACCAACCTAGAAGTGGACTGAATGCGTGGTGATGTAGTAGTCCCTTCAAATGTCATAACTGACCCTCTTCTCTCATAGATGGGATTGGATTTGCTGAACTTCATACCACATAATACAACTTCTTCTGGGAGATGTGACAGTACGTCTGCCTCCTTGAATCTGACCTTTGAGAAAACAAGGGTTATCTTCTACTTTGCATTGGTAAGAATCTCTAGACAAAGCATGTAGGGTCTGCAGGACTTGTCACGTGGGAAAACTAATCGGGGCACATACAAGAGAAAAGAGATGCAATGACAGGAAGGGGAGTAAATAATTCCTTTGGTTTTAATACTAGGTTTTAGAGGGTTTAATACTTGGTAACTGTTGTGAGGAAAGAATATATACATGTATGTACGCACAGGTACACATGTATACACATACATCGAGTTTGGAATGGAATTTCTTTTAAGGTTGTATTGCCTGCTCTCCAAAGCTTCTTGCCCCAGCTGGGAACAGTTCTGCCGTATTAGAGGAATAGCCTGTGACAAGTAGGCATCTCATCTAATCATACGAGTTTGGAACTGGATTTAAGCCCTCATTAATATTCTGTGTACAGCCCAAGAGCCTAATGGGCTTGTCTTTATGGTCTCCTGTGATGGCTGGGAATCCTGTTTCCCACAGCCCTGCCCTGGTGATGTATTAGAGCTGTGTACCCTCAAGGACTGAATCGACTCTGTGAGAGCTTCATGCACCTTTTAACACTCATGGGACTGATCAAATGCGATCGCCTTCACCTCTTGCTATTAAATGACTCCCCACATCTCTGTAGGGTACCGAGCTGCTTTAAAGCTGTGTCTGTAGCACAGGTGAGATCACTGTGCCAGCCTGGTTAAGGCGTGGGTGGGACTGTACCTGCAGTGTGGAGGTCAAGTCAGCAGTCTGAGAGGTGACAGTCCCCCTTTCCCTCCCCCCCAAGGCGCATACCTTCTGTAGCTGTTCTCTCCTAAAGTGCCGCTAAGCTCTTCCTTTAGATGCTCACCCCAGCTGTGGACTGTCCTTTGAAAACCTTTACTCAAAATGCATGCAGAATGGAACCCGAATGTTAACAGCTTCTGTTGTACAGCGTTAGCTTAAATGATAACTGCTGTTTCTTTCTTTTTTAAAAAAGAATGCAAGTACTGAAAAATTCTTCCTGCAAGGTGTGAATCTAAGCACGACTCTGCCTTCTGAAGCAACAGGTAAGGACTTCTTAAGTCTACTTTCAGTGACTACTACTATGAATATTAAGGGTTGCCTGCATTAAATAACATGTTAGAAATGTTGGGGATGGACATATCAAATGTGAGCTCTGTGAGCTCACAGCTCCCACTCTTCAGGATTCTGTAATAAGAGTTTCTCTTACACAGTTCCGACTTTTGAAGCATCGAACAACAGCATGAGTGAGCTGAGAGCTACTGTAGGGAACTCCTACAAGTGCAGCGCAGAGGAGAATCTCCAGGTCACGGACAAAGCTCTTCTCAATGTATTTGATGTTCAGATCCAGGTTTTCAAGATTGATGGAGACAAATTTGGGGCAGGTAAGAAGTTTATATTTGGGGGGGGACCTAGGAATTGTGAAGTTCGCTTTGATATGAACATACAGTATTCTGTAGTCATGTCAGCTTGTGGGTGCTCTGCTTAGTCTCTGCATTACAGGTGTTGTAGGGGCTGGTAAGATGTCCGAGTTGAGGCTAATGTTAGAAGTATGTAAAAAGCTTTGAAATAACTAGGACTTGTTCCTTGTGGTCCAGAGAAGGGTTAAGGAGGAGCGTTATATTTCCCTCCTGACTGTGTGCAGACAGTTGTATGAAAGGGGCAAAGTTCTGGGAAGCTCCCGACTCTTTTAGTTAACACTGTCCTTAGTGACTGGTGAAAGCAAAACGACTAGGGCAGGAGTCGTGTGGATCTGTTTATGATGGCTAAGTTCTGCATAACAGTAACAGCTCTTGAGAAGGAAACAATTATTGTAAATCTCTGTATTGTGCACGCAACTAGTACCAGAAAGACTTCATCCCGGATGATCGCAGTTAGTGGACTTGGCTTCCGTTTGGTTGTTGGCAAGCTGAGCTAGAAGTTATCCTGAGCCAGTTTTATCCATGTGCTGGGACAAGCAATGTGGAATGCTGGATGCGGCCATCTGTTGGTGCGCTAGTGGCTAACACGGGTCTGTCTTTTTCTCTCTCTTCAGTGGAAGAATGTCAACTGGATGAAAATAACATGCTGATCCCTATAATAGTTGGTGCGGCCCTTGCTGGTCTTGTTCTAATTGTCTTGATTGCTTACTTGATTGGCAGAAAGAGGAGCCATGCTGGATATCAAACAATTTAATGACTTGCACTATAACCCAGTGTAGATGAAAAGCAATTGCAAGAGGCTGGGAAAAAAACCCTACACAATTCCCCTGAGCTAAGATTGATATTGTAAGGGAACACCTTTTCTTGCAAATTGCTGCTTCTTAAAGTTTGCTTTATTAAATGTGAAATCATCTTGCAGCATTTAACTATGCACAAAAGTAACGTCTGAAAATTCTGGTGTTTAATTTTGCTAACTAGTTTAAATACCCACTTAGAAACAAGCTAAAGGTTTTTAAGGGTGATTTTTTGGAATTGGCATAAGGTCCTGTCAGCTAAAGATTCCAGAGAGGGTTGTTGCTAATTCACACTGACTCAATTTCAGAACTCTTAACAAAGGGAAAAGTTCATTCTTTGTACTGCTGCCATCTGGCGAGGACGTTAATTATACTGATGATGCATTTAAAGAAATTTAGTAACAACTGACAAAATTGAAATTTAAAATCTAAACTCCACCTTGTCTTTCAGGTGTGTATTTTTTACTAAGCTTTAAACTCAATGCCTGGCATATGCAGGGTGTGAACAACGCAATACTCAAACCTTATAGGAACTCTTTATGATTGGACAACTCCCCTGTTTGGTATTTTTGATGCTCTGCCAGCTTGTTAGGAGCTGGTACTTTTTTAAAATGCGTGTTATTTTTATTTACTTTTTTTTTGTACAGTGATTACAGTCTCTTCTGTTGGAAGGTCCAGAGAGATCCTGTTACTGCACATGTGTACAATATAGGTCTCAATCTGCTGATTCTCTTGCTTTAAACTTGGCTGGGGGGTTGTACATTTTAAGGATCAGTTCTTATGTATGCATTGCCTGTAACAATGCTAATAAAGACACTTTTTTCTGTATATCTTGGTGTTGCTGATCACTCTTAAAAACATTTGGCTGTTCAGTAAGTCCTGAAGTCTTGGTTTGGCTCTGCTTTGGGAGTTTTAAACAATCCTTAGTGTGGAGTTGTGTTAAAGAAATGTTTAAGTTTTTCTCTGTGTGGCACAAAGGTGAGGCTCATCTGTGTGTGTGTCTTCAGAACAGTCCCTTGTTTTGGATTTTGAGCTTGGAAACAGGTAAAGCTTCTGCGTACCAGTAACCCGAGATCTGGAGATGATCACGCTTACATTGCATTGCCGCTTGCTGAGACATGTCAGTGTGTTGGCCTGCCCTGCTAAGCATCGCTTTCTGAAAGTGCCACAAAGATGCTCAGTGTAAGGACTGTGTAAATGGCATTTGATGTTTTATTTTGAAGTTGCGTTTCCTACTCTGTGGTAAGAATCCATGTCTGCTGAGGCCCATGTGTGCTGTCATGTGCTTGGAAACGAACCTCTGTGTTTAGAGCTTCCCTGACTCCCTCCTGCTGTAATGTTCTGGTGTTAACAGTAGTGGCTGCGCAGGGCAGGAACCAGGGCACGCTGAAGCACTGCACAGACCACTGTTCTCCTGACAGGGAGAACTGAGCGCGTGGCAGTAAGGCTGGTATACTTTGGACCATCTGCCCTGCTACCTTGAAGGTACCTGGAAACTATGGATTTTGGCAGGAGTGAATAAACTAGTATTTCCTGATACCTGCTGATGTGCTAGAAGTATGGTACTGCTAGTATCCTCACAATTCAGTACTCGAGGAAAAAGGTGTCTTCTGGTACTGTAAAGGATGGGATACCTTGGAATCATTCTTCTGAGCAGCTGTCTTGTCTAGAACAGCACACATCTACTTCCTTTGAAAAGCTGGTGGGTTGTTTTCCTTCCCTGCTGAGGAACGAAAGAAACTCAGTCTGTGGGGGCAGGGGGGAAGATAAGTCTTCCTTAACAAGGAACGAAGATACCTTGGTGTAGAGTCTGTGAAGGAGTGTGGTATTAAAAGGTGAGGCTTTCCACAGCAGCTGTTCAATAGGGGGAATAAAAAGCGCAAACTGCTGGCCTCGCTGGAGTCTGCCCTCCCATCCCCACCAGGAAGGCGAGGCATCTGGCCACGAGAGGGCTCTGTAAGGACAAGAATCAGAGAATGTTCGGGGTTGGAAGGGGCCTCTATGGGTCATCTGGTCCAACTCCCCTGCCAAAGCAGGGTCACCTGCAGCAGGCTGCACAGGACCTCATGCAGGTGGGCCTTGAATATCTCCAGTGAAGGAGACTCCATAACCTCTCTGGGCAGCCTGTTCCAGTGCTCTGTCACCCTCAGAGTGAGGTTCTTCCTCCTGTTCAGATGGAACTTCCTGTGCTTCAGTTTGTGCCCATTG
>Ga0181612_137241_pt1 | contig 19703 bp, 9 predicted proteins | sample HoacroProtozoa21_FD_119630 | JGI IMG/M metagenome (GOLD analysis project Ga0181612, IMG submission 119630) | Hoatzin crop microbial communities from Cojedes, Venezuel. Combined Assembly of Gp0051906, Gp0051904, Gp0051908 | reverse complement strand
TCCCTTCCCTTCCCTTCCCTAAAGAAAAGCAATATTTTGTACCACTACCAATGCTGAAGCATGTTGAAATTATTATGGAATTACATGTTATTTTGCATTCTCACTAAATCCTAAGCAATTCACCATGGTGGTGCAAGTATATTGAATATCAAAGTATTTAATAACTGATAAACTTTTGTTATTCACTGGCAATTTTTTTTAAAGTGGTAGACAATTATTAATTACTTTATTATTCACTGAGAAGCATCATGTTGAAATTAGGTTATCATGGACATAGATAGAATAAATAATTCCATGTCAGTGTCTTTGCAAAGTGGTTAGACTTGCATTACTATTCATGCCAGATTCCTTTTCCTTTCTTTTGATTAAGGTAAATTGAGCTGATGGTAAGTCTGGAGAAATTGTGTGTATCTGTGGTGGTGTGTGTAGGCAAGTGAATATGCCAGAATTTGGAAAAGGAATGGGTTCAGGATGGAGTCTGCCTGTGCTTGTATACACCTGTATGTGTGCATGAGGACACGAAAAAAGGAAGAGAATGTAAGTGAAGGCTGTGTGTGCACAGGAGGTAAAAAAGCATAAAATATTAGGTTAAAAATAAGGATTACAGGATCTGATTATGCCTTTATGTTTTAATATCAGTTCACAAGGAGGTTGTCCTTGAGAGATTCTTTAATCTTCCTAACTGCTTCCTCAATCAGGAATTTTGCATTAGCAGCAAAACACAAGGAAGTCCTGAGATTATGATAAATTCTCTAGATCAGAAAAGGTTTGAATAAAGGTACCAGTATTTCCGTTCCATCCCAGCTGCATCTATCTCTGCTAGATACAGCAGATCAATTCTACATATACATGTGTGTGTATGAAGAGCACACGTTCTTACGTGACATATTCTTCTACAATGTTAATAGCATGATGATCAGAAATCAATAACACGTGTTGCTTTTCATTTATTTATTTGACATTGCTTTTATGAAATGGGTACTTGATTTAATAAAACTACTAAAAATTGTTTGATGCAAACTGTGATCCTAAAATTTGAGAGGTCTTTTTGTTGTTAGCCTCTGAAATGCATGTCTTACTTGAAAAATTAAACCATTCTTTAAGTAGCAAAAAGATTCTAAAAATAAAATGAGATGTTAAAATGCCTGCAAAAGGAAATGTTCTGAACAAATGTAATTTATTATTTATCTGAGTAATAGTAAACTTAAAAAGAATAGCGACTTTCGGGTTATATCCACTTTTTTAAAAGAAAATTCAGCTACATAAATAATTGCTTTTTATATCACCTACACGTTAAAAATCTCTTTTTTTTTTTAATTTCCCAGCTGAAAGTTTATATCCATGGTTGCTTGTTTCTCTGAAGGGTAGTGAATTTAAACTTAAGTGGCATTATGGGATCTCAAGAAGGCAGAGGAAGAGTCAAGTTAGTTTTTGAATGTACAGCTACCATACATAAAGTTCACAAATTTATTTATTGTTACTCTTTTACTTATTTATGGGTGTCTTTACAGAGCTTATTAACATAGTATGAGTAACCAATGCACACCTTTTTACTTTCAGACATTCCTGTTGAAGACAATATGAGGATTATTTAGGCAGATTTAATAACTCCATTACATACACTTTTTGAAAATGGGAAACAAATTCAAGAATACTACAAAGGAGAGGAAGTTTTGATGGCTGAAGTCTTGACTGATGCACACAGAAAGGGCATTGCAGAGAATCTTGAACTGCTGCTGCCTCTGCTGTTTCTATTCTACGTTTACTGAAAATGATCTTTCAAGAAAAAAAAAAATCCAAAACAGAATGAGAAATGGTTGCTACTTAACATTTCAGTCATGCTTTCTTATAAGATTCTCCGTCTTTTCTTCCCTTCGGTCTGTTGTTAATAGCAGGCTTTGATTCACCAAAGTGTCGTCCATTTCTTAGCTACACTGACAACCCAGTTTGCTGAATAGAATACTGAAAAGCATTTCTAGTAGCTATTTGACATTTTCAGTGTGAAACAAACATTGTGCTAAAGGCCATTGTTTTAAAATCACTTCACCTTCAGAAACCATAAAGTCTTGAAGGATTCTGAATCAAAAGTAAAAATTTGCCATTTTTAGGATCTTGAAGATATTTGGTGGCTTAAATAAATATGCTATTCTGATTTCCTTGAAATTGTACAGCATCAAACCAAAAATGCATGTGATATCTCTGAAATGAGTAACATCACAGAGTCCCACAACAGCTGAGGTTGGAAGGAATACATGAAGAGCGCCTAGTCTAATGAGCCTGGGCAAAGCAGGTGCAGCTAGAGTGGGCTGCTAAGAGCTGTGTCTAGTGAGGTTTTAAATATCTCTGGTAAGGAGACTCCACAACCTCCCTGGTCAATACATTGGTGTTACAATTTGTATTCATATTAGAGGACAGTTTTTGCACATCGCAGTAACTCTTTGAACTGATGAATCTATGAGTGTAAGTTTGTTCTTGTGCTTCCACTTATAGAAAATGTGACCAGGTAAAGACAAAATTAAAGTAAAGCGGTTTTAAAGCTCTTGACAGGGAGATCTGCCTTGGCTTAAAAGCTCTGTCTCCATCTAGAGCTCACTGACCATTCAGTTTGCACTGCCAAGGGAAGGAGAGGTTTTCAGGAGAGGAAGAAACAGTAAGATGACTGAGGAGTTTCTTCAAAAGTTTACTACACTGGTAACAGGAGATAATTAATTTTTTTACAATCTTGTGTGAAGAAGTCAGAGAAGTGATTGCTACTGTCTTGCAAAATGAAGAAAAAAAATATAAAAGTTAAAGTATGAGAAGAGAAAATGAAAACTCTGTTTATCCATCATACGGCATATTATATTTTGCCGCAAAGCAATGTTGAAAGTCTGGACTGGCATGGGACAACAGTTTCACCCTCCTGTAAATGGAATGTATTGTTAAAAAAAATTGCAGCTGTGGAGGGCTTAAAATTTGTATGTTTGGATAAATTTGCAGGTCATTTGGTGTTCCTCTTACATTCTCTCCCATGACAGTCTGTTCTTTTCAGTAGACAATACTGTACTGATTAGATATTCTTTAATGATAAAAGCACATAGACTCTTAGTTATTTATCTAATCATGTATAACTCTGGTTCCGCAGAAGTAAAATATCTATCCTGTAAGATGAAGTAATATCATGAGTATATATATGGTACTTCTTATTCCTCCTCAGAGCAGAAATAACCTGTTACTCTGTCTTTTTTTACATCTGAAAATGCAAAAAGTAGGTACACAGAGTACCAAAATGTTTGAGTTATATCAGCCTTATAAATTCCAAACTTATTTTTGTCAATATGTCGACTTTTATTTATAACATGCCCTTTTATGGAAAAAAGAGTTAAACACAGAAGAGAGAATGAAAAAATTTTTACAACAATACTGCTTTGCCAGATCCATTTTCATCTTATAAGTGAAGTGTTACCAAATTATTTTTGGAATTCATAGAAAGTGCTAACCTTTCTTTAATAATTCACAGTCATATATTACTGTTTCATCATTAATTCAAGTATGACTTGTAAGTATGTGTAACTACTATTGCAGTAGTTAAGTTTCAGATGTAAGTGGAACCATGTATATGACTTTTATCTACTGACTGGCTGAAAAAAGTCACGTAGAATCATAGAATACCCTGAACTGGAAGAGATCCACAAGGATCGTTGAGTCCAACTCCTCATTGCATGCAGGGCAACATAAAAGCTAAACCATATATCTAAGAACATTGTTCAAACACTGCTTGAACACCAGTAGGCTTGGGGTCGTGACCACTTCCCTGAGGAGTTTTGTCCAGTGTTGACCATGCTTTCCTTGAAGAACTTGTTCCTAATATCCAATCATTAACTTCCACTGATGAAGCTTTACGCCAGTTCCTCGAGCCCTGTCACCAAACGTCAGAGAGAAGACACCAGCACCTCCGTCTCTGCTCCCCTCATGAGGAAGCTAGACAGCAACGAGGGCAACCCTTAGTCTCCTCCAAGCTGAACAAGCCTAGTATCCTCAGTCACCCCTCAGCTCCTCATGCCACACCCTCTAGTCCTTTCACCATCTTCATTGCCCTCCTTTTGACATATTCTAATATTTTTATATCCTTCTTACATTATGCATCCCAAAACTGCACACAACAATGCTGAGTATAGTGAAACAATCACTTCTTTCAACATGTTAGTTGTACCATGCTTAATGCACCCCAGGATATGGCTGTCCCTTTTGGTTCCCAGGCCACATTGTTGGCTCATATTAGTCTTACCACCAACGAGAACCCCCAGATGCCTTTCTGCAAGGCTGAGTTCCAGCCCCTTCTCCTCTAGTCCATGCATACACCCAGGATTACACTGTACCAGGTGCAAAATCCAGCATCTCTCCATGTTAAATTTTATATGGTTGATAATTGCCAGTGCTCTAATCTATCAAGATCTCTGTGCAAAGCCTCTCTTCTCCCGAGGGGATCAATAGATCCTCATAGTTTAGTACAATCAGGGAATTTACTAAGTGTGCACTCGTCTCCTGTGTCCAGGTCATTGACAGAAACATTGAAGAGAACTGCCCTGAAAAAAGACCCTCAGGAATACCACTAGTGACTTGCCATCAGCCAGATGTTGCACCTATTTGCTACTAGTCTTTGAACACAACCATCCAGGCAACTGTTCACCCATTGTACTGTATATATTGCAGCCAAGACAACCATCAATTGTCAGTTCACCAATGAGACCATCCCTATCTGCAACCAACAGATCTAGAAGCGCACTTTTCCTAGTTGTCTCCCTTAGTACTTGTATCAAAAAGTTATTTCAGTAAACTTCAGGAATTTCCTGGACTTGTTGGTGTTTGCTGTGTCATAGTTCCATTTAACATCTGCAAGTTGAAGTCACCCATAACTACAAGGGCGACTGATCTAGAGATTTCCCTTAATTCCTTATGGGATAATACATCAGTGTCATCATCCTGGCTGCGTGATCTATAGCAGACTTCCACAGAAAACACATGCTTTACTAGATTTTCCCCTAATCCTTACCCAGAATCTCTCAACCGTGTCATCCCCAAATGCAAGTGCTGTGCAGTCCCGCCCCTCTTATATATATAGTGCTCCCCTTCATCTCACCTGTCCTGCTTCTCTCCTGAAGAGCTTATAACCTTCCATCACAGCACTCCAGTCCCAGGACTCTTCCCACCAAGTCTCATCTATGCCAATGATGTCACAGCCAAAACTTCTAGTTCCTCTTCTTTCTTCCACATACTGTGTGCATTAAAGTACAAACATTTTAAAAGCCCTCACTAGCAAAGTGTCACTCAAATATTGTCATATTGTCCCATAGCTTACCACTAGTATGCCTAATTTTATCCCTTTCCCCCTTCGAGCTTAGTTTAAAGCTCTTCAAATGTGCAATATCACATTATTTCTTGTAGTTTTTTGTTGATTGGCACAAAATACAAAATATTGATCACTGATATTTTGAATTTTTCTTCCCTTTTATACTTGTTTCTGAGGTCCTGAAATGATCCAGCAGAATCCTTCCCTTTTAGCAGTATACATTAAAAACTGTCAATGTGATATTCACAAGTATCACGTCTACAAACACAAAATACTAAAAATAATACAGACTTTTTTAAACAAAGAAATTTATTAAAAGCTAAAAATTAAGATAATTATTTTGTTTATCACCTGAAAGTTGAACTGCTCTCTTTTCTACATGAAAAATCTAGCTTCTTTGATTTTGACAGGGTTTTATCCACATTACAAATTTCTTTTACCTTCATATGTTAAAATGAAGTCAAGAACTAATGTGTTTTTGCTGGAAAAGAGCCAATTAGACTGTTTACAAGGCTAGAAGGTGAAGGGTCTCTGTGTAATGGGAAAGGATGACATTTCTGTCTCATGAACACAATGGTTTAATTCTTTGACCTTCTGTTGGCAAGAGCTGGTGTATGGTGAACAGTTTCGGGTCTAACACATTCATTAAAATAAAACAACTCCCAAACCCCTCTCTTGGCAAAAGCTGAAGAGAAAGTTGAGTGTTTAGGTTGTGTGAGATTCCCCTCCTCTCAGATGATCTATAATGTGACTTTAAAGGTTGACTTAACCAAATTAAAGGTAAGAAAAGGAGAATCTCTTGCTTACCTTCCCTGTCCCATAGAGGCCATGCAAAATGAAAAGATAAGGAAAACATTTTGAAAGGGTTATAATGTAAACATGGGCAGCTGTTTTAGACATTGTCACATGTGCACAGTCAAAGACACATCAGAAAATCCATGCTGAAATTCATTTTTGTGGCCGTGGAAGAAAGGTCAGAAGGCTTAGATGCTAAAAGTAAGTTAAGTCTTTGCTTATTTGACCATTAAACTGTCACCATGAAGCTATGTTTTAAAGTTACGATGGTCTGAAATGTTAGTGCTAAATGAAGTCTGAAGGCCTATTAACCTGCCCAGGACATGAACCAGAGGCTGGTTCAGCTTCACTGTTAATTGCACCACGGCAAACGAACGGAGAGTAAGAAGTGAGAAAAACGTCTGAATCATCTGAGTCTTATCTTTGCTTGGCAAAGTTATGTGGCATAAATAATTGTCAGTGCTAAACTTGAATTAATAATGTATCATTGCTAACATTATTATGAGGCTAAGTAGATTTCACAAGTTTAACTATCAAATGCTGGCAATTTTCTTTCTATGGGTTCATACTTAATGTAAATTATGAAAGGGCATTTGAGTAGTTAGCTCAGATCAACCTATTTCCTGTTGAAAATAATTTCAAATTTTTACTGTCACTTCATATCACCATAACTTTAGTTGCATGTATTAATTGATGAAATTACAAGTCTATTGATTAAAAACACTACTAAAGACTTTGAGTTTGGGGTTTTTTTCCAACTTTTTATCTAGTATTGAAACAAGTTGTTTATATGTAACAAAGCCCACAAAGAAACAAAGCAAAACACACTTGTAACACAGCTATCTTACATAGTATTGTATCTGACTTTCTCAACACTACGTGTTAAGCTTTAGAAAATCATTTGCTTGGTTTGCTATTTAAAAAACTAGATGTAAGATAGTCATTAGAAACGAAGCACAACTGCATGTACTATTTTCTTGCAATTACTTGGATTGTTAATCAGAAAGCCTTAGCAAGATTATAAGCACCAAAATACAATAAACATCAAAACACAGTCAAAGAAAAAGCAAATACAATGATCTATAATTATTCTTTGTGTGTAACAAGATGGAAATAGATTTTTTTAAATGCATAAGGTAAGATACTATTATGATAAAGAAACCAAGCTTGTATTAAGAAAATCTACATCACCACCTTCTTTGTATGCAGGAGCTTCTGAACGTTTTTTTTTAAATATGAGATTGCTGCGTTCAGTATTTTTTGTCATTTCCTTAAATTTACTTGGTCACAACACAGCTAGGCTGCCAGCTTGCTCTGAAGCATAGTCTATCCTGTGCATTAAGTCTTTACTCTCATTAGCAGGACAAAGACTCAGGTGGTTGCAACTGAGTCTCACATACTAGTGTTTGCACAGCACTGGACTGACAGCCAGGTTGTACTTTTGGTTTAAACTGTGTAATCTCAAGTGGCTTCATTGTCTTCAGGAGCTCACCATGGGTATATATCAGGATGAGAGAAATGAATTGTAATTATCATAATTAAATTACATTAAATAAATTGTAATTACCTTGTAATTATCTTAATCCTACTTTACACTATGACTATGTAATAATTTCTGTGGTATGGGTATGTTCTGGTACCCTTTCCTAAATGTTCTAAAGGACATTAAACTGACAGAAGTCGCTACTTGCTGTGAAGAAAAATATATTCTTTTCTTTATAAATATCAGGAATGAAAGGAATGAGAGGCTCTGTGAACACCGCAGTTTACCTTTCAGTTAAATATTCATTCTCCTGGCTTGACAAAACCTGGAGACGTTTCTGGGGTTTCTGGGATGAGTACAAAAAATATTCTTAGCAGTCATGGTGATCAAGGATTCATTTTTATGTGACATACACCACTTCCGAGTACTGAATAAAATCAGCCCTGGGACTAAGAAAGAAAAAAATCTTCCCTCTGTCTCCTAATAGTTCAGGTTTTTTTTTATATATAGCTGCTTTCCTGCTAAAATATTCTCTTTTTCAAACTCAAAAGTAAAACTGTGCTATAAAGCAACTATACAGATTATACCACCCTCAGAAACTTCCCAAGTAGAGGGACAAGTTTTTCTATGTCTCAATCAGTACATTACATATGTTTGAGGCTGTACGGTGGCACTGATGTCAGTCATCACAGATAGGCAAACATCCATGTCATAAAGGTCTCTTCCCTGCAAAACATGAAACTGCCTACTGGGAATAGTTAGTCCCTGACCCTTACTAACCCTTGACCTGAGCCTGTTTGCATCAAAGTTTGCTACAGGCTAAAACTGCTTTAGGAGCTGTTTTAGCAATTTAATTGTGATGACAATAAAATTTCAGAGCCTGGAACATTCTCTGACACTGCTTAACTTATTAGTATAGACATTGCCTTCAGGATTGGTGCCTATAGCATTTTAGTTTTCCGTAGGCATTGACTATATCTATGCTAATTAAAATCGTGATGATGATGACGATGATGATAATAGTAATACTAATAATACTAATGTTGGACCTCACTCTGGGAGAAGCTAAGTACAAACAAGCTCTCTGACTTCCTAAACTAGGGTGACTGTAACCAAGATGCTCTTTGGAGATCATGACTGACACCTATTATCCTCCCAAACATGGACAGATACAAGACAGTGACTGGACACCAGTCTATAACTGTTCAAGAGATTACTCAAGTAATTTCATGTTGTGGATGTTTGCTTACCTGTATAAGCATCTATATTAGTAGGCTAGAGAGATCTACGGAATAGTTCTGGACCATTCTTAAAAGACAGTTTAGATATGGCCACTTTGTTTTAGAGGAGACAAAGGCCAAGGAATGGTCCTGGGATGACTGTGTTTGTTAGTGTAGCTGCACCTACTATGTCTAATGTCTACATGGTAAAGTCTTCAAGTAGTTAAAGATCAGATTTTCTTTCAGAATAAGAATCAAGTACACCCCGCGGTGGCCCAGATCTGTTAGCATCCTGTAGTTAACCTGCTTTAGCAGCAGCCTACCGACTGCTTACAGGAGCAAGATCCAGCCCCATGTGCTGAAGGAGTTCTTTGTGAGTTGCAAGGCATCTTTGTTTCTAGGGCCTACTGAATTTGGCAGAGATCTTCCTTCAGCAACTAGGCTGCTCCTGTGCCTGCTAGCTGCACATTGCAGAGGAAGCTGAAAGACTGTGTCTCTAACACATGCGTTTCACACATCTGTGAGAAGGACCTGCCATTGGGATTACTAGCTCCTACAGAGAAGCAGCTTGAAAGCTATCCCCATATGAAGAAATACTTCCCCTCTTTTCAAAACAGGAGTTTCTGGTTTTCAGCTGCCAGTGAGTTCAGAATTTCCTGAAATTTGTTGCTTCTTTCAGGTCAAAATCTTATGAAACTTTTAAAAATTAGCTCCTCTAAGCTTCCAGTTCAGGGGAAGCCAAAAGTGGTACCACTTCATGAAAGAAATATAGTTTGATCACAAGCACAGATTCACAATTTAATCCATCCTTCCTCGTGAGTTAAATCAGGAAAATCAGTCAATTTTAGTTTGGAGTAGTACCACAGTTATGCCATGCAGCATGGGTATTTTAGCTCTGGTTCAGTCTCTGTTAGTGTTAGAGCTTCCACCCTAGAACTTCTGCTGGGTAAAAATTAAATGCGTTTTCATATCAAAACAAGGCATCTTAAGAATACTTATGCTGTCCTTGTTGACATAACTAATAGTATCAGTAATTTGTGTAGACATATTAGCCATTGTGGTTTTTGTAATGACAATAAAAACACCTCCTCTTCTCAGTTAAAAAATATTGTTTTCACTGATTATTTTTAACCACCTGAATTATTGTAACATTAATTAAATCTCAAAGAAATTAATTAAATGACAAATGATGCATCTACGTATTTCTCTGCCTCCATATTTTGTCCCCTCTTGCTCAGAGTGCTGAGCAATAAACACATAAATCATAAACATCCCTTTTCTGGACAGTGTTTGAAAGTAAGTGCAAGAGTAGCAGTGGAATGACAGTGATCTTTTTGTAAGTACTGCAAATGCAGTCTTACTTCTTCAGGTGACAACAAAGAGATGGGAAAAGGCTGTTGAAGAAATATCTAAACTAACCTAAATCTGCACAAATCTTGCTTTGCTTGAATAGAATATCCAATAAACAAAATGAAATTGTCATCAATAAAAAGTGTATAATTTTAGAAAACAACATAAATAAGTAAATAAGTAAATACCACCTCAATTTCCTATCTCAAATACAGAATTTGGCATTTTTTATTTACTATAATTCACTGACATAGATTATAGCCATATGGAACAATGTTGTTACTGTCTTAAAAGAACTTAAAGTGTTACCAGACATACTCTATTGACCTCTACTTTACTTGAACCTAGAATTCAGTGATTTGATTTTACTTTAGTTTTTTTAGGTACTTGACTATACCAAAGTAAATTAAACTTTTGATTTGAAAAATAAACTCTTATGAAACTTTTTACATGTTTAAATTAACATCTAAAATGGATTAAAAGCTTTTAAAACATTCAATCTTTCTGAAAATATGACCCCAAAACTGATATGATAGATCTCTAGAAGACTGTTCCGCTTTCTGTACTGTTAATACAATACCTCAAGGCCCTGTTTGCACATTGTTCTATATTTTTACTTAATCCCAATATGTTTTATTTCAGAGTGTAATTCTACAAAAAGGCAGCTTATAACAACAAGGCTGTCAATGAGTCCTAAAATAATTGCCATACAGCAAAAATAAATGATTACACGTTACCCACAGGGACTTCATATAGGAAGGAGACAAAAATTAAGTGCATAATGAAATCTATTTACAAAGGATGTAAAAAACATTTTTGCTTTGGTGACCAGTTTAGAAAGTGAGTGAAGTTTACAGTCAAGTCAAAAATATATTTGTACTAAAACTTCAGATTTCTACCATGAAGCAGGAGAAACATGTATGTAACGTTATTATGGTATTATTTACTTCCATTTACTCATATTATATTTTTTTCAGGAATTTATGCTTTTCTTCACTGTAAAAACTTGATAACCATCCAAGAAATAGTGACTTTTGTCATCCTTTAGGAGTAAAATAGAGAGTCAGTTCTATGTGATGGGAGAGTCTCTACACCTGTCCTTTTTATAGGACATCAGTTTTTTCTTAATATCTTTCTTGTTTCAGTACTTAGTGAATTTTGGTGTTTAGATGGAAGCAAGACCCATAAGATTTTTTTTTTCTTTCTTTCTGTAAGTAAAAATACAGTTGATATCTGAACCTAAAGAAATTTTCTCAATGGAATTTAGCAAAGTTCCTGGAAAATGTTTAGATAATTGAAATAACCTTCAGTTATACGGAAAAAGTTCAAATATCCTTCAGCTCTAAAGAAAGGGAATAGTTTAATGGACATGTATTGACATAATTCAACCTTTTCAAGGTGCAAGTTTTGCATCCTCTTTAATACTTTTAAATTAGTCCTGTCTTGGTGGATTGTGCAACAGAAATATGGAATTCTTAAAATTGGATTCACAAGTTTTCTTTTAACTGGAAGACTTGTAATCTACCTTACGTGGTATCAGTTTGGATAACATTTGCAGTTAAGAAGGATATTCTCTGAATATTCTGGTTTTAGTTATATGGCTTAATACTAGTAGTTTATGAAAACTTGAATTTGTATGGCAGCTTACTAGACTGAATAATTTCATATGAGTCCTCACATTTTATCTCTTAGAACTCTCTTCATATATTTCTTGACAGTGAAAGGTTTGGTTTTACAAATCTGGGATACTGTATTTATCTTAATCTGCTTATTCTTCTATTGCATTTTAGAAATTAAATGACTTTTTTGGGGGTTGTTTTTTTTTTATTTTCCCTGAAAAGTAAGAAAATACCATCTTCTGTTCATGCTGTATACTTCATAATATCCATGTTCAGCTCAGTTATTTTTTAATCCTTTTTTTCAAGACAATTCTTACCCTTCTAGACAAAATTCTAATCTTTTGCATTACTTTCCTTTGTTACGCCTTTTTTTTGTCATAAGATATACCTCTGAGTACCTTAACATTCTTCACTGAATTGTTTTTCTGGCACTGTAGAGAAAGCAGGAAACAGGGGATTAGTCAATGAATCCATCAGCTAGACACAACAACTGGCCAGGACTCCCATAAATATCCTGAATGGTCATTCAGTCTCTTGTAGCTGCTACAAAAAAATTCTTCAATCCAAAATTCTATTATTAGATATTTGCATAGAAATTCCATTGACTTTATGGGAGGCTTGAGCACAAATGAAAGAGCAGAGTTGGCTCATTTAACACAATATTTAGAACACTTCTGATGAAAATTAGCTGCTGAATATGCAGCAAACTGTGCAAAGTTTAGTATCTCATCCATATTGTGTATTGCTTTACTGCCAAATCTTATACTTTAACTAGAATGAAGCTACCAAAGTACCATCTGCAGATCTAAATATTTGGATACTTCTCAAGTACATTTTGGATTCAGTGTTGCCAACAGCAGTGAGCATTTTGACAAAACTGGCATTTAATGAATAAGTGTACTGGAAGTGGAGCACAATTCCACAGATAAAGAGCAATACAGTTACAATCAGACGGTTTTCATTAATTTTCTAATACTGCATTCCACCACAGGTGCCGAAGTTTTAACCACCTTTTAACTATCTTGAAAATTTTGCCAATAGTATTTATCAAATTCATAGAATAAACAGGCTTTACTAGGGAAAAATATTGCAATATTGATCTTAACTACAAAGTTATTTGTTCTTCAGAGAGGTGAAGTATGTTAGAAGAGATAAGGTCTTTCATTGAACAAGATAATACAGTAGAAAGATTTCACTGTCTTGAGGCCTTCTTTAGGTGTTCTGACTTCTCATTTTGCTCCTGTCACTTTCTGTAATATCATGAAGTTATTTAAAACTACCGTAGAGTATTTACGTATAGATTTTAATGGGTTTTCTTTTAATTAAATTACTATGTCACTCTTTTAAAGAGAGTATATTATAATCTATACTCAGAAAATAGAAGTCACAAATGCTTCAAGTTCAAGCTCTGGCTCAATAAATGGTCTCTTCCTTTTCTTCTGTATCTCTACAGTGTACAATCTACTCTACAGATCTTGCAGCACCATCTAGTTTGGTAAGGCATGTATATTACACATACATCTTATACGTAGTGGAGACAACATATCTTTTTCCAATGGATCTAGACAAGTGCTCTATACAGTAAGTGATTTTTTTCTGACTACAGTTACATGTCACTGTCTTCCTAAATTGCTCTTGACAGAAAATATATCTTCTTACTCTAGTAATAACAGTGCATAATATCCTGCATAATGTAAAATTAAATATCAAAAAGCATAAGCCAAGGAAACCATTTTGAAATATATGACGAACAAGAAAGTGATTGGAAGTGGTCAGCATGAATTATGACAGGGAAATCACGTCTAACCAACTTGATTACATTCTACGGTGAGATTACCTGCTCAGTGAATGAAGGAGGAGCAGTTGATATTTCCCATGACTTTTGCAAGGCCTATGACCTAGCTCCCAAAACTTCCTCATTGATGAATTGATTAAGTATATACTAGACACTGAGGCATCATAGATAGTGAGGGGGTTAAAAGCCACCTGAACTGAACAGAAGAAAAATGTTTTTCATGATGAGGGTGATCAAATACTGGAACAGGTTGCCCAGAGATGTTGTGGAGTCTCCATAGTGGAGATATTTAAAACTTGACTGGATGCAGCTCTGAGCAACCTTTTCTAATTGCTCCTGCTTTCACAGGGGCACTGGACTAGAAGATCTCCACGTGTCTCTTCTCAGCTATTCCATGATTCTGTGACTGTGTGAAGGATATCTTTTTCCATTATGTTGCCTATCTAGTCTTGAATACAGAAATTCATATAGTCAATTTTATTTCATTAGTCTTACTGAACTTGCTGTTTTGTTGTAAGTAATAATACTTAAAACATAAACATTCGTTCTACTGCCTAGCTGAAGTGCTTCCAAAGGTTGTGTACAACACGGTCAGGAGAGACTGATGGAGGTTTTCATCAGAGTATCATGACAGAGCAAAGAGGCAGTAAATTAGAGGCAACATTTTTCACATTCGTCTAGAATTAGGAGAAAAAACCTCTTACTATGACTTTATACCAGTGTCAAGTAATATATATAATGTGATATTGCTTCTGTTTCCTCACTGCTTGAGTGCACAAACGATTCTGGCAGAAATACTTTGCATTTACTTTTAAAATTGCTTTCCCAAACATCCATATCTCTGGAAATTGTTTTTCAGCAATTATTGAACTAGCAAATTTGATCATAAGACTGCTCAAGAATAGTAAATACAAAGGTTTGTGAGTATACCTGAAAAGCACTAACTCTGTGTGAATTTTTGCATACAGCTTTCCATTCTTCATTCTACTCTAATAAATTTGACATTTATACTAGATAGCCAGCTTTTGATAATTATATAGTGTCCAAAATGATGTCTCTGCTTTATGCCTGGTTCCTGAATATTTTTACTGAATCCTCTTGCAAATAAAACTAGCTACATGGGATATTTACAGACACAGATTCCAGGAGACATTAAAGTCTGACTTCAGGTTCTGACAATTCTTACAATAGGACTTTCCAGCATAGTGGTTTTGGAGCTACACTGTTTTAAATAAAATAAAAAACCACAACCAAATAAATAAATCTATGTTGTCATAACTTAAGCTTCTTGACAGAGAATATCTTGCTAATGGCAGAGATTTTACTTTTTCACTTAGTCTGAAAAATCTGTGTGGCCTGAGTGCTCTTCATCACTAGAGCTATGCTGACCAGCTGAGGTTTGTGCCCTGAAATGTTAGCTTCTTTGTCCTCTTTTTAACAAATGCAATGACAAGTGATTTTAAGCTTTGATTCTGCAGATATGGCAGTCTATGCTTCTGCTAAAATAAACAGAGCTGTACTCAAGTGAAAATTGAAAGATCACTCCCATTTGTAACAGCATTCTTAAATAAAGCCATCAGATTCATTGAGTATCCATTGTCCTGGAACTTGGGTAGAAAACTGATGATTTTGGAACATCTACCTCAATGAAAATCAAACTTTGTTTAGACTTTACAAGTATAGAAAAAGCTATGCAACTTGTAATGATGTCCCCAAATCAATGTTATTCAGTATGCAAAACTTCTGCCTTTGTGAGAAGAGGAATACAAAACAGGCTGTGCTTCTCTTATTACTTTTGCATATGAAAACTGATATAGTGATGCCTTTTTCAAGGTTTTTTTGTGGTATATTTTTCCCAACTACACAAGAATTGTCTTATCACCTCAGTGTTCAGTTAGGTCTGTAGAATAAAGCAGATTCTCCTAAATGACTTCAGTAAGGATAAACTGTTTAAAATTAGGAGCCCACACATTGTTTAGACTACTAGAATTACATTTACCAGACCTCTCATTTACTTCTGGATATGAATTACAGTTGCCAGGCAATATACCTGCTGAAGGAAATGCACTTCACCCATCTCCTATGAAAACTATTTTCTGATACTGCCAATACTTAGAAATCATTTCATTTCAAAGGGAATATTCACATAAACTATATAATCCCTGTGATCATTATAAAGAGGAAAAGGAACAGCTATTAGTTGTATGAAAGCATGAAAAAATACTGTACATAAAGCATGAGTTCAGTTCCATCTTTTTCAAATTAACTCCGTGAAGGAATGATAAATATTCATTTTCTCCTTTCCCACTGGCACCAAAATATAAATACGGCTAATTATGGCCTTCTAAATGCAATTAATAATCAGTTTTGTAGTGAGATGTTATTTTTACCGAGATGTATACAATGCTCAGGTTTGTGTCGCAGATGGGTTTCATTAAGTTACAGCAATCATGTAAGTAGAACAAAGCCCTGATCTGTGCTCTGTTATCAATATAGAAACACACAAACTTCCCAAGAAAAAAGTAGACAAGTAAGGAAAACACACACACGCATGCACATGAATGTATAGACACATACACATATACGGAATACCCAATCAACTTGTATTAAAATAATATCCAAGAGCTGATATAGACCAGCCAGGTCAATAATGCTCCAGTAGATTTTACTTACGTCTTCTGTGGAAATATTATCTGTGGTATATTCTAAGGAATTTGTGAAAAAAGAACTGCAAAAGAAAGACTTTGATAGAACACACATGTAATGCATGACTTAGGGCTCCCTCACCACCTGCCAAGGGGGTCCTCAGAGACTCTGTGCAATTTTCATGCTAGGACCCAGCTTCTTAGAGCATGGAAGAAGCCCCAGCTTTGCCTTGGTAGAACTCCACTGTTCTAATGCGGATCTTGTGAACGTGAATTTCAACAACGAATCCTGAAGGTTTGGAGAAACCTGTTTTAATACATCTATTCCTTTGGCTTGCCTTTTCCCTCTTTAATGACTGTTGTGCTTATCTTCAAGCAGATGTAATGTTGTTAGATTTTAAACTGTTCTGCACAAATTTGACCTACTGTACAAAATTACTTTTAAAGAGTTGCATTTTTTTTCCCCTCTGCAACACTCAGTATTTATCACTATAGTGATTGAATGGTAGTGACTAGACATCCTTTCTTTCATTCAGGTATTAGACTTTTCAAATTAAAAGAAGTGAATTGAAATTTCAGTGATCAGTAGGTGAAACTATATTTTCTCAGTTGAATAAATACATGTTCGGTTGTTAAACCTGAACATAGCTTTCCACTATAGCATACTGTACCTCAACTGTTTAAAGAAACCAAATTCTTCAAACATAAAATACAATATTTCCTTGTATGCTGTAATTTTTTTCTACTTCACTGAAGCCTTTGACAGACTCTTACTTGGTCAAAACAATACCAAAGTGTATATACTTTATCTACCAGTCATTTATCTTAAGCCTTTATACTAACCTTAGTTATTGAGTCACTCAAGATGATAGAGACAGATTTCTAATGGAGTTTGTAGGGACTTTTTCTTTGCTTGATTTCACAGTTCTATTTACAGTAATCTGAGGGGTCACCTAAGTTCTGTGAGTATTCTTTCCATCAAATGATAGAAGCTGTATTTTTATCTTGAGCCTTAATAGCATACAAGGTTTCTAAAATTTAATTAAATTTTGGAAAATATTAATTCCTCATGCAATCATAGTAAAGCTATACCCTGCCAGACATGACTATTTAGACTGTTAGATTGTTGATGCTTTATGACAGATTTCATAAAATACAAATGCTTTTCTTATATTGAGACTATTAACTCAGTCTTGATATTTTTCTGTTTAGTGAATCACATAAAGCATCTTCTAGGTAAAACTGTAATCCTTTTGATAACGATCACCAAATACAGCTCATCTTCCAAAGCCCCCTTTATTGTAATAGGTATGAAACCAAGGAATCTAAATGGAGGCTTCATGGCAAAGATACAAGAGCTAGGTTCAGTTAAAATTAGTTCTTTGGAAGTACAAAGCTGGCAATCTGGGACCCATCATTGAGAAGAAAATCCAAGTTCTCATAAAATATATTAGAATAATTTTCAATATTAAAATAATGCATTTCCACCACATACTTAATCAAGAAAACCCTCTGTGCAGATCAAATGAATTACGGTGTATTCAATAGGGAACTCTCCTAACACGTTTTATACCCATAAAATTAAAGCATCTTAAGCTTCTCATCTCCATAAGTTTTCCTTCAGCTGTATCCATACAAGCCCACCGACTGTGGTAGAGGTCCTGGTTTTGGCTGGGATGATAGAATTAATTTTCTTCATGTTAGCTGCTGTAGTGCTGTGTTTTGGATTTAGTATGAGAAGAATGTTGATAATGCACTGATGTTTTGGTTATTGCTAGGCAGTCAAGTACTGTTCAGTTTGTCGTGTTGTGAGGTGCAGAGGAAGCTGGAAGGGGACACAGCTGGGACAGCTGACCCAAGCTGGCCAATGGAAATATTCTGTACCAAAGATGTCATGCTTAGCATATAAATGGGAGTTGCCTGGGAGCAGGGATCTGGGAGATCCGCAGATTCCAAGAGTTCTGCAGATTCAGTGATTGCTGCTTGGGAGCAGGCTGTGAACTCAGTTGTCAGGTGGTGAGAAAAATTGTATTGCATATTGCTTGTTTTGTATATTCTTTATTATGATTATGATTATGGTTACGATTATGATTAGGATTCCTTCCTTTGTTGTCTTATTAAACAGTCTTTATTTCAAACTGTGAGTTTTAATTTTTGTCCATTCTCCTCCCCATCTCACTGGGGGAAGCAGGGAGGAGTGAGTGAGCAGCTTCGTAACCCTAGTTGCCAGAGAGTAGCTGCGTGGTGCTTAGCTGCTGGCTGTCGGTTTAAACCACGACAGTAGTACAACATAAGATTAAGGGTAGAACTTGGTCTGACATTTTTATAATTTGTTTTATTTTAAAAAGTTACATATGAATACACTCCTTTTAAATATTTTGCAACTTCTTTGACTCCAACCAGTGAAGAGCTACATAATGGAACTTGTCACATTACACTCCAAAACTCCTTTAAAAAGTGCAGCCACTATGGTAGGTCAGAGACAGCTACTACCTCTTCTAGTAAGCTTCTGTAATAAGCTTGCAATTTATTACCATTTATAGGTTTCTAATTCCTGTGGCATTACAGAACCAACTTTCCATAGTATTACGCAGTTAGCTGAAGTTAATAATATTTTGAAACTCCCTGCATAAAGATGGCAGTCTGTCAAAAATTTTGCATTATTATTCTGATGATTAAAATCTCACTTAGGATGAAATAATATGAAGTTGTCCAGTGGCTGCGGTCTTAAAGTTGTTACATTATACTGCTATTGTAGGTGTTCAGCTCTTGTGCTGAACATAGATGAAATGATTTATCCAAAAAGAAATGAAAACAGAGTTCACAAGTAGCTTAAGGTGAAATAATCCGTTGTCAGAAAAAAACCCCATAATATATTTATTTACTCTCTTCTGCAAGCAAGAGACTTTCCAACACATTCACTCTATCAAGAACTATAAATATATTGATGGACATTTTGGCAAAAAGTTCTTTAAATTTGCTTAGCCTCAAGGAATTTTTTTTGTATTTAAAGTTTGTAGGAAATCAGTCTCTAACCATGTACTTCATGTGCTAAAAAAACTTTTAAAACCCAATTGCCGGCAAGGGATGACTAAGAACTTGTTGCCAGGTCTTAGCACACAAAATGTTTTTGCACAAGAGAAGAAATGAGTCAAAATTTAGGAAAACTTATTACCCTTCATAGAAACCCAACAGGTTTTTTTACAACTTATAATCAAAACCAAAAGAATGGACCAGATATAAGTACAATAGAAGTGGTGTAACTGTGCAAAAGGCTGGTGGGTAGTTTCTACTGAGACTTCATTCCCCAGGGTGAATCTCAGATACACAAGAATTCATAGTTCAGTACTGAAATTTACCGTGGTTTTTTTGTTGTTTTTTTTTTATATAGTCATAACAAGGAAAAGAAAAGAAACGCTCCCTGAAATATTAGGAAGAAAAAATGAATAGTGGTTAAAATTTTGTCC
>Ga0181612_127932_pt1 | contig 19704 bp, 10 predicted proteins | sample HoacroProtozoa21_FD_119630 | JGI IMG/M metagenome (GOLD analysis project Ga0181612, IMG submission 119630) | Hoatzin crop microbial communities from Cojedes, Venezuel. Combined Assembly of Gp0051906, Gp0051904, Gp0051908 | reverse complement strand
TATTTGTCTAGTCGGATGACAAATTGGAACATTTTTTTCTTTGAACTCTCAAAAGAACATCATCTTGTAGACCCAAAATGCTACTTGATCTAACTTCAGCTATTATCAATAACTCTTTTCTTCAATTACACAAATGTTACATATGATATTGTCCTCTAAAGATACAAGAGAGAACATGCACCCCTAACGCAGTATGAAGAGTGACCTAAGTGTAACACAGAGGAGGTGGGTAATACCCATCATGTCTCATGTTAAACCTGGGAGACAAACAGCAGAGAAGTCTTCCAATCGGAAGTAGCCTATGTCTCCTCCCTCATATTCCAAAAATTGCACCAATTTGATAAATACAATATAGTTATCAATAATTTTCCCATTTCCAACTTCTGTTCTTGGCTGAATGAATGGACAAATGGATAGATAAAACATTATCACTATGGGCACAGAAGTCCTCTCTGATTGCAAAAAAAAGAAGTGTCATCTCCAATGCCCAAAGCAGTAGCCAGGTTTTCTTTTAACTTTCAGGAAGTTTGGCAAACATCCTCTAAATATTGTTAGAGAATGACTCATGCTCCTTTCAACCCCAGGACAGATTTTCCCCGAAGTCCACAGTCAAGGTGCAGTGCTCAATCACATTTATTTTTTCTAGTTGCTTCTCCACCGGCTGACTTTTGGCTGACATTGGCAATGGTAGTGCAGAAATAAAACATGGAAGATGGAGGAGGGTGGCCAAACACCTACTTCTTGGCATTTACAGAGCAGGAATAATATTCGGGCCTTATTGACTCTCATAGTGAAACTCTCAACAGTGGTTTAGCTCAAGAAGTTGGGGCTGATGCTTTCTGACTTCAAGGGCTGAAGTTCAAGTCCTGTCACATCAGCAAGCGACACATTAAAATAGGAAGGCCTGTACTTCAGTGGGCCTTTACTTCTTTGGTTTGCTGTGGGCTTCTTGGGGATAGACCCTTATTCATACTGAACAGTACTGAACTGCACACAAAAACCCCAAAGAAGTTGGCTACCCAGCATGAGGAAGGCACTTTGAGCGTTGGTCGTGTGGAGCAACTAACTCAAATTTTCATTCTCTAGTTTACACATCAGGATAACTCCCCCCTGGAGAACATGTATTATTGAAACTCAATACCACACAGATTGGTTATAGCTTGAAACTTATTGTCCTAGCCTTGGGCTTCAAAGAAAATGTTATTTGAGTTTTCTTCCCTTAAAAATATACATTATGAGTTTTTTAATATATTTTTTAATTAACTCCTCTTCTCCTTTCTGCTTTCACAGCTACACTGAATCACTCCAATTACAAGTTTTTTCAATATCAAGCCAAGAAGAGGTGATTACAAAGTTTCAGAAATCATGCCTTACCCTCAGAGTTCCAATGCTGCTTTTGATTTGTGGACCTGAAACATTCTGTGGCGGAGGTACAGTCCCCCTTGGAAATGTCAAATGCTGCATAGCCCACATGATCTTGCTTCTATAAACTGTTGTTCAACAGTCATTTATGTTGATTTCAGTCTAGGCTGTTGTGATCCCACCTGCCTCATGCTCCTCCTTCCAGTCCTTCTCTCCCAAGCACATGTACCTGTCCATCTCATGGGGCAGCCCCAATGGTCACACAATTATGTCAGATTGCCCAGGCATGTTAGCCTGGCTGAAAACTAATTACGTTTTTCTGTTGGGTCATTTTTAGACCAGCTCTCTGAACTACACAAGTAGTACTGACACTACAAAAAGTCAAAGTCTGTCATAGCACAGTTTTATATCAAATTCAGTTACCCTAAAACTGCACAGTCACGTTTTATGGACTCCAGGAATCTATGAACCACGGATTTAAAACATAGTCCTAAAGGCTATGTTGCCATGATGGATAACACAGATCTGTCTGTTCCTTCACATTAACCAAAGGATATTTCAAAAATGATTGCTCAGATTGTCTAAGAAATCAGGATATTGTCAGCCTCAGACTGCTGGGGACGGAAGAAGGGCAGTAAAACCAGTGCAACTTACACATTAGTAGTGAAGACACCATAGATCAGATCTTGCTCAGGAAGGTAGAAGGTGCTTTGCAATTCGTTATAATAGAATGGGATTTCTCCAGCACGGGAGCAGTTCAGCCTGGCCTTCATGAAAGTTGTCCATGTGTCCTCCAGCAAAAATCTCCCTCCGATATCGTTTTTGCAAACCCTTGCCACACGAGAATACACTGTTTTCCCACAGTCATGTTCTACCGCATTCTCACGGAAGAAGAAGTAAGTGAACAAACCAATGTCATAGGCAGCAATAAAGTTAGGCTCTGAAAAACAAACATTTGAAGAGATTTATACAGGTCAGAAATCAATCCGCGCTCACTGACTTGCTCAATGCATTGCGCTGCCAGCTCTCTTTACGCAGACTGTCAAAGCTGGGACCACAGGGAGTTTGGAGTCAGCAGAGGACATAAAAACAGTAGATGGGAATAATGATATATGGGGATAGAGCTCTAGTTCTGTTTTTCAGATCTTGGAAAGACACCATTGTTTCCCCACCTTATTGGCAAAGCTGCTACTGATTTCAGTGACAGCAGAGTTCAACATTTTGCATATGCATGACTATTCTCTGTACCTATACTCATTTTGCAACATACAGCCTTCCCATGGGGTTCATTCACCTATTCACTTCTGAAGTGCACCTTATGATGTGCTAAATATGCTGCATGCATCCACCCGATTCCCCAGACTGCTGCACTGAAACATTCAACCTACTCTCCCAGTGCAATCACATCTGGCTTTTATCACAAAGCCTTTCCAGTTTCCAAGCACAAAAGATTATCTTATGTCCGTAAAACAAAACCATGCCACAGACTGACAGTATTGAAGCAAGCTCTCCTTAATTCTTTTTCTCCTAGAATTATTGTTATTATTTTCACAAGAATTGAAAAGAACCTGGAATAGGTTTTGTAGTGAATATTTTAACTGGGTATTTAACAAAGCTTTAAAGTGTATGGTCTTTTATCCCAACAGTTTCTTTGGCAAAGGGAAAAGATTGGCCAATGAATAACATTCAACTAAACAAAAAAAACCCTGTTGCTTTTATAGGGTGCTTTTACAATGTTCATTTCTGAGTAATGCTCAAAGGAAGAAGAATAAAGGAAAGTACAGAATTTCTTTAATGTTGCAGCCCAGGAGTGAAAGGAGAACAGAGTCATGGCAGAGGGAGAGGAAGGCAGGTTGATGCTGCTGCAAGGCAGGTTTGGGAGGCAGACAATGGTACACAGGAGAGGGCACAGCAAAGCATCTCCTGTCAGACTTTCTCCTTCAAACAAACAGTGAACCTTACAGGGGCCACTGTGATCACCAATCTGACCTTCTGCCGAACACGAAGCAGAGAATTTCACCCTGTAATTCCACCATCGGATCCTGTAACTAACAGGTGAATTAGACCACATCTTTTGAAGGAGATCTGATCTTACTGGACAACATCACATGGCCTTAAGTCCATCACTTTCCTCAGTGACTTGTTCAAATGACTGAAGACTGCCCCAACTGCAACCTCCACTTCTTTTTCCATTTGACATTATCTGGTTTCAGCTTCCAATCACAAGCTCTTGTCATGACTTGTCTGCCAGATTAAAGAACTTTATCCTGCCAGAAATCTTCTCTTGATGTAAGTACTTCCATATCATGAACAAAACACCTTTTATCTCCTTTTCAGAAAGATAAATAAATTGAGCTCCTTAAGTCTGTCACTGTGAGGCAGGCTTTCCAAGCTTCAAATCACTCCATGGCTCTTCTCTGAATCATCTTGAAGTTTTCTGTTTCTTGTTGAAAAGTGGGCAGAACAGGATGAAATTACACCAATGTCACCAACACTGCACAAGGTTATAAATCCAAGAGTCATGTTAGTTTTTCCAATCACAGACTAGAAACTCAGTTTCTGTTTGTCTTTTCTTAAGGTCCCTTGTTCCAATGTCACTTCCTTCTGAATTCTTTGTTCATGCACAGACAAGAGGCACATATTTCTAATGAGTGTGTACGGGCTATGCTCCTTCTTGGTCCTAATTCACAGTCTTCCCTGGTGACGTCCTTCTTCTAAAACTCCAGATCTCTACTGACTTCAATACGCTTGCAGAAGCCTAGTTCAGTCTCATTCAGCTCCAGAGAGTGCACAGTGCCACTACTCGTACCTTTGATTGAAAGGTCTTAAAATCCAATAGAAAGATTCTGAATATCCTGTCAACTAACCTGGGTCAAATGAGAGAGTGGGAATACTGGGGTCTCCATCACTACAGTCTGGTTAGACAAGACAGGCTTTGCCCCTGTGCGAAGGTGTGGACTCAATGCAGGAATTACTGGTTGCAATTCTACAGCTTGCTTGATGCACGGTATTATCACCCTGGGCTAGCAGGTGCTTTCAATAAATAACTATAAGTCCACAACAGCATGGATTTACATGGAACAAAATGTACTGTGAAATTTCTCATTTTCAGACTGATCTTGCACTGAAACCAACTATCTTCAGCTCAGTCAGTGGAAGCAGAGAGTGCTTAATACTGTGTCGAACGTAGTCAACAATATGATGCTTTAAGTTGCTTCTGATCTTCAAATCCCTGAGTGGTTTTCTTGTTAAAATGATGTATTTGATCATCTCACAAAACAGAGACACATATACACATTAAGTAACCTGTAAGGCCCACTTTCTGTATTCTAGATCACTTCTTTGAAATACTTCCAGGCTATTTTTAAACATTTTCTAAGCTGCATTGATTATTGTACCAGAAGCCCTTCCTCATCGTAACTCTGGACCCCGGTATGCAAACAGAGGGAAAGATTTACAAGCCTGCCAAGTTGATTTTAATACACCTCTTGCTCAGAGATGACCCACTTGACTTTACCATTGAGCCATTTGGAGTTGTATTGTGCTGTCCTAAGTGGAGGAACATTTCCAAGGCTGCGGTAAATAGCAGGATCCCGTCCAGAGAAATCAATTACAGTTGCAGCATAGAGTTCGCCTCGTGATGTAATCACAGCTGTCGAGTTATGCCGGGGGTCGTACGGGCACCGAGCCACTCCATTAATTCTGTCAATGATTTTGCTAAGATTTCCTACCTGTATTTAAAAGGAGAGAGGAGAGAATTTAAATAGCATCTGGCTTTCTTACTGGTACAGAGAATTCAGTTTGCTCATGAGTATCTATGAGCAAAACCCTGATTTTAAAAAAACAGGCAGCTATAAAAATGTAATGTTAGCGATGACTGTAAATTGATTTTTACATCCATCATTTGCCAATATAAGAAGTTGTGTCTGAGCCCCATGCATCCTATCGCTTTGTAAGAAGGGTAATTCCCCAGCCAATAAAGCCTGTAGGCCCTAGCCCACTCGGTGTAATCAGGTGCTCCTGCTGCTAGGACAGGTTTCTAATCTTTCATAGACACCTCCTGAATGTATACTAGTATTAAAAAATCTAAAAATAAACATTGCTTTGGACCTGCTCCTGCCTCCCTTGAAGCCACATGGAGTTTTTCCATTTATTTTAAGAAAACATTTAAATATCAGCTCAGGGGGTACTCACAGCTAAGCTTGTCCGTATTCCCCATTTTCAGCAGCACACCCAAAGTTTGCATGATCAGCATTTTGTCCACATCCAGCTCACCCATAACAGGATTTTCTGTTCCCCACCTGCAGATACGCCCACTGCCCCGAAGCAGCCCAAAGGGACCCACAGAACAAAACCAAAATAATTTCAGATCAGCTACATTTGGACCATACTCTCTGCGGCCACGATGCCCTGCCAAATGACTAGCTGTCCCCAGAGCATGTATCCAGCCCTCTCCATCACTGTAAAAGAGGCAAAACAGACCTGTCGACTGGAACACACTGGAGAAAAGGCATTGGTACCACAGGTAAAAACCTTCTTGCCATAAACAATCAGCACTCGGACATAGTTCTGGCACTCTTCCTATAGGGACACAAGACAGAGACAGAAGATTTTTGAAAAGGAGACTGTGGGGTTATTTATTACATTATAAAAAATTACCTGTATTGCAGTTGGAATACACCCTCCTTAGCTATAACTCGGACTGAGGTTTGTTGTGTCAAGCAGTGCACAGCTGTAGGGAGCGAGCGGTCTAAGTGAGCAAGCCCAGTTTGCTGGTTATTTCTCTAATCACAGTCCTGCACAGTCCCTGGGTAGGATGTTATCCATCAGGCTGACCCTGTATCAGCTACACAAGTGCCTCTTTCTGCGCTCTGCTTCGACCAGAGGAGGAATCCTCCCTCTTTCCATGATGACACTTCTGACCTATTTTTCCCAGTAAAGCCACAGCTTTGAAAACGTCGCCCAGACACAAACTCCGTGGAAGGACAGCGGGTCCATCTGCACTATAATTCACACCAGTGCCAGCAGGAAAACAGCAGGAACTGCTCTTTAATAGACCAGGCTGGTCAGGAGAATCTCGTGCTCGAACAGGCTGTTACCTCCTGCCTCCCACAAGGATTGTGTGCTCAGGATTTTACATGGTAGAAGGAGTTTTTCTTTCAGGCCAGGCCAGTGAGAAACAGCAAATCCCATCTTTTCAGCTGCATGACCACTTGCTGCTACAAATGGGCAAGTCCCTCCACATGCCAGTCCCCAAAAGTGTGGGGCTCCTGTCATTCTGGGCTGGGGTAGGGCCAGCAGCACAAGGCTGCAGTCGGCTTTTTTCAGAAAATCTCCTTCATGTTGCTGGAGAGAGCCGCAGCCTCGCACCCAGAGGCTGTGGACTGCAGCTCGGGGTAACGGGGCGTCCCCGGGGAGCTGCGTGGTGGGGGAGGCAGAGGCCGCGCAAGGCAGGGACTTGCTGACGGCGCACACCGGGAAGGGGAGGTGCGGGACTGGCGTGCAGCTCCCACAGGCACGCAAGGGGCTCGAGAGCCGCCTGCCCCAAGGCTCATCCAAACTGCCCCGATGAGAGATGTATGGCCAGCCTGGCACCAGCCTGCCGGCCTGGGGCTCTGGGGCCACCACAGAGGAAAGGGTACGAGCAGTGGCAATGACTGGCACCCACTGGGCTCCAAGAGAAGAAAGTCTATGATACTCTACTGTAAGTAGAAAAGGAAACTTGTTAAAAAATAACAACTTCGGCAGGGTTATCCTGACTGTTTTGCTTTCCTCCCTCCAATAGACCATAATTTACCACTAAGCTGAGCCTACAGCTGTAGACATGGCTTCTCCTTCTGTAAGCAGCAATCACTCTGCGAGTTTCCCTGTCTCACAGCGCTCCACGCTGTTGATCATTTCCCTGAAGACTTCATTTGCAAGATTCAGCAGTGTAAAAACACTCCCCATCATCTGGAAAGGAACAGCCTTGCTTAGCCGGATTACGTGCTATCTATCTCCTTTCATTTGCTGTATGGAAATCAACTCGTTGAAGGACGGCATTTAGCGAAAACCCACCAGTGTTAACCACAGACAAGCGACTGCACGGGCGTGACACATGGGGCTTGCTTTCGAATGGAGAAGGTCGCAGGGACTGCACTCCAGAGCCAGCCCAGGAGCACTCGTCCACCCTGGGCAGAGGCTACAGAGTGCCATGGAGCAGGCACTGCCAGTCTGGAGTCTCAGCAGGGGTGTCGGGGATCAGACACATATTGCCTGGCACCCGAAAATGAGAGCTTAAATTCATAGCTGGGGTGATTCAGCACTTCTTACTTCAGAAGCAGATCAGTCATGGTGACTGTGCGTCAGTTTATCAAACAGGACCTTGAGAAGCACTGTCCAACCTGCCGTGTGTCAAGAATAGAGGTCTCATAGCTCTCCTTAACAAGACAAAGGGCTTGCCAGCCTCTCTGCCCTCTGCCGTCATTGTTACATGCTGCTGTGAGCCCTGTTAGTTATTCCCTGCCCTAGAGACATCTGTATCTCACAAGCGGGTTAACTAATTCCTCTTTCTGCAGAGCACAGTTATTCAATCCCACATAATATTAGGACCACTATAAATTAAACTGCAAAGTACTAGAAATTCGTGAGGGGATGCTGTAAAAAAAAGGTACGGGCTCCTCTCCCAACAGGGTTTTGTTTTCAGAAAATGATTGATTTGGCATCTAACCCAGAATGCAGCTCTGTACCCAAATCTCACACAATAAGAGAGCACCCATCTGCTCCCCCTCCACTTCCACCTTTCTCTGCTTTGTGTGGAGTCTCAGGATAGCTTCTGACCTAAACCAGCTAATATTATTTATGTTGCTGGACCCTTTCCTGCCTAGGTGCTTCAATATTTTCCTAACTAAAAGCCTGTCCTGTAGAAATCTAAAACCCTAATGTGCAGAATTCTCTTCCATGCACAGAACTATATTACATATTAGCTAACATATTTCTATGAAAATATTCACAGCTAAGAAGACAGCACACAAAAAAGAATTTTTTTCTGAGGTCATGTGCTGGATGGTCTTCTGGAGTCTACTGGCAGTGATGAATCTGTTGCACACTTTACTCCAAGGCACAGTAGCCTGGCTTGGTAAGGATGCTGGAAGCTGGTAAAATATTGCGTTATTTTAGCCTAATTAAGCACAGTTTTATTTGTACCCATTCAGTCCAAAGCAGAAGTTATTTATTGAAACAGGAGAAAGCATACTGAGCAAATTTATCAGCTGCTGTCTGAACCTGCACCAGAATATTTAATCTGTGACTTCCAGCCCATTCCCAACTGCGGCAGCAAAGAGCAAAAGAGCACAGTCAGTATGGATGAGGTGTCAGACTGGAAACACTTGACAGCCGATACTTTTCAGGGAACTGGATGCACGAAGCCCAGTAATTATTCCATTGATTGCAAGAGGCAGAAACTGGGGAGACTAGTGGATGTTTTCTACTCTGCTTAAATAACAAAGCTGCTAGACGTGGGCCATATCCAACCGTAGCTGTTCCTACCAATTAACTGAGTAGGCGTTCTCCCTGGACCTGCCTTACGGGTGGTGGTGACAGCACTCCATGCTCCTGGAGGAAGAGCAACAATAACATGAATGTTTCATCCACTTGTCTCAGAGCAATATATACAGCTTGAAGTCATGTTCTGAAACAGATGTACATTATCTAGCTATCTGCCCTGTCCTCTCAGCTGGGGGACTCAAACCACACAGGTGCTGAAGGATTTGCCATGGTGACACACTGAGCCAGAGGAGATCCTGAAGGACAGCAACAAAGATCTATCAGACCCTGCCTGCCTGGCCCAAAGAGGAATACTGTGCTTATCTGGCATTTCTCACTGCTGTACCCTCTGCCAGTCGTGTCAGTCTATGAAATACTCCAACAAAAGCAAAGAAGAAACTGAACCACTTCAATGCTCCAGCTTGCAGGATTTTTCTCAAGACACTGTCGATGAGATTTACATTAGATCCTCTTTCTACCCTATCCTCCAAATAACTAGCAAGGAACAGCATCCTCTGTGTGTTCTTTAAACCAGCCTGGATTTGCTCCAAAAAGTCATTCAACACACTGCTCTCTACAACAATTCGTAGCTGAGGAAACTGGTTAGTAAAATGATCTCACAAACCCCTACAGAAAATAGGAGCTATTTAATGCAGTTTCTTCCGTGTGGCTGCAAAACTCTAGGTGTACAGGAGGCAAACTTCAGACAGGCTTTAATATAGCTGGAAAATCTGGCAGGGTTGAACCCAGCTCTGTCCAGACGAGACAATATTTGGATCCTGCTCTCACATTATGGAGCAGACAGTGAAATCTGTGTATGATCAGTCTGAAAATCTCATCACCAGAAGATGTCCTTGGGATCAAGAGATTAAAGATTTAAATAAAGGGGGAAGACTGAGTATTTATACGGTTAATGAGAATAACTTAGTTATATTAGTTGGGATTACTATTAAATATATGGCAGAGCTGATAAAAACCTGTGGCTCACCACCAGAGCCTTAAGCATATCTCCAAATTTTGTATGAACTGCATGTTACCCACTTTGGGGTTCTTGCTCCTTCTTCAGAATTACCTGGTACTGGTCCCTTTTTTGAGATAAGGCGTTAAATTTAGCAGATACCTCTTTTCTCAGTCTAATGATCCTTGTTTTCCTAGAAAGGAAGAGTACACAACTTCTAATGCTTTACCCTGTAAGGCACAGGGTCTCACAGACATTAATAAACTTCACTGAAGTGCCTCCCTCTCACCTCCCTCAGTTTAAGCCTATCCTCATTTATTTCATTTTTTGCCTCATTTAGATATAAATGCGTCTGTGAGTGCCGTAATGTCCACAGCTGTGGACAGGAGCAGGCCTCCTTCCAGCTCCTACAGAAGTCAGGCTGCTCTGAAAGCGCATTTCAAACCCGAGAACCAAGAGCGGTGCCCTGGCACTCCCTTCACTCGTGTGGGCCGGTCAGCAAACAGAGGGGTTGAACTCCTGCCGGCTTCGGTTTCAGGCCAAATTCACAACAGGATGCTGCGAATAAGCCAGCTGTAGGTGCTTCTTGAGTCGTTTCATCTGTCATCTCTGAACACCGGAGTTCTGAAACATTATAAGCCCTTAATCTCATTGTACAGATGGATTTTCTTTGCAAGCATAACCATATACAGGCAGCACTTTAATTGGCCTTTTACTTTGAATAAACCATTCAAGCCCTGTTGTCAGAGAGCTCCTTTTTAATTTTTTTTTTTTTTTAGGCTAAAACTATTTCACCACAAACCAGCATAAATTAATCATAGATTAAAACCACAGTTACGCACTGTATGAGAAACATAGCTGTTTCAGATGGTCTGTTGTCCTCAGTAAAGAAACACTCCTGGAGTACAACCTGCAGTTCAGAGAATCAGCCAGCAGAACTACATGTTCTCTCTTCAAAGACATTTAGGAGTGCAGCAAACATTTAATTTATCTGTTGCAGTTCATCCCAGTTTGTTAAAAAATAATCAAGACCTAACATGTTCTGGAGCAGTGTTAGTAACACGCTTTCAGATAGCTGTATTTATTTTTTTGGACAAACAATCCAATTAATCAGTTTAAGCCAACACCCTGACCAAGATGTCTTTCTCCTTTCAGTGCAATAGATAGCAAAGAGAATCGCTAATGATCTTTCTCACCAAGTTTTCTTTAATGGACTTCAAATCAAACCTGGGGACTGATTCTGCATTGATAGCTTAGCAGAAGTACTAGGAATGTGGGTAGATTCCAAGATCTCCAAGAACAGTTACAAAGTAGGAAAAAAAAATCTGACGGCCTCCCAGTTATCTCTGTTTGCCTGGGGATTTATATGGGGCCTGTCCTACTTGGATGCCTGTTACTCCTTAGTGGCATGGAGATTCCCAGCTCCATTAGATAACCAGAGGGCACATCCTCTGTGTGAGGCAAAGCCACCTGAAGGCCTGAAACAGCAGATTCCTCCATTAGCTTAGCAATTTCTGCACCAAACCCACTCAGGCGGGCTCCAGCCTTGTGCTAGGATTTCCTGTAACCTGGTGTGAATCACAGGACTCCCAGCATCAGGACATCATCCAAGAAAAGGAAGAATCTATACTGGCAATACATTGGGACAATCAGTAACTGGATGCCTATCAGACATTTCTCTTGGTTCTTTCTTGCTCCAGAAGTGTTATTTGTGCATCATCTTTCTCCCGACTACACAGAGCTCTTTGGACGGCATGTAAGAGCTGGGTCACTGCCACATTCACAAATGGTTCCCTTTCATGTTTTGAAGTGACAGTGTGCTGCTTTTGGAAAGTTAACAAATAATTCCGTGCTCAGACAAGAGAAAGACCAAAGTGCTCGTTTGGAAAGCCACAACTTTCCACGTCAGGAAAAATTCCTTCGATGCGGTGGATGTGGACTGTTGTGCAGAGACAAACCAATTCTAAACTAGAAGCTGAGCAACTCCTAATGAAACTAAATACACCTCTTCCCCTTCTGCTCTGTCCATCACTCATTTTAACTACAATCTCTGGGTGATATCATTTGGAAGACAGAAAGAAAGGAAGCATAACACTGACTTTGCGTTGTTTCTCGGTAATGTGCGTGTTTTCCAGGGGACAATTTTAAGATGCTGACCAGGATAGATTTTACAAATGCTGCAAAAATAAGAATGATTACTAGTGGAAGCCAGCACGGATCTCCAGAGACATGGCAAATAAAGCATATATAATTCTTTCAGGAAATCACAAGTTTTGGTTGATATATATGACATAAATGAAAGACTTTTCTGAGGTGTTTGTTTTAATACTACATGACATATTGCAGAGAGTTAGTTTTAAAATCAGGTTCAAGAACATGTATATTAATGGATTAAAATCTGATAAATGACTGGACTGAAAAAAGTCCTCAGGGTGAAATCATTCACAAAGTTGTTGCTTTAGCAGGGTCCCAGATGGGGTGGTACTAGCCCAGTATCAACATTTTTCTTAACAAACATTTGTGGATAACCCAAATGCTACGAAAATAGTAATTACCAGTGAGTCCAAAGCCTCACTATATATATAGTGATATACGCTAGGCTGGTGAGCTGGTTCCAACAAACAAAATAAATTTTTGTAAGCTATTGTGCATTAAACAGTAAGGAACAAAAGGGGTCTATGTGTAGACTGGGAGATTACATCCCAAGACTAGCAACTGTGAAAAGGATTTAGTGGTCACAGTGGCTAGGCAATTCTGCATGATCTCCTATGGCAGAAGGGCTTATGAAACTGCCAGGTATATGAACAGAGGAGGGTGAATAAGAGGTGGAAGACTGTTTTAATCATACTCAGGCATTAGAGAGATTGACATGGGAATACAGGTGAAAAATTGGGAGTGTGCAGAAAACAGACACAAGAAGTATTCAAGGTCAGTAGAAAAATGAGAGAAAGAGGCTTGGAGAACTCAGCTTTTTACTTTTTCAAAAAGCCTAAGTACTGACTGACAAGAGCATATAAGTGCCTTTGTAAAAAATAAATATTGGTAACTAAAGGGCTCTCTAATCTACCAGAGAAGGGCAAAATGAGACCCAGCCACTCCAAACTGACGCCAGATCCAAAGAGGAAATAAAGTTACCAGAGAAGGTGATCTGCCGTCAGAACAAGCCAGCAAAGCACACAGTCTGCCCATTTGCTTCAGGCCTGCAGTTCAAAACTTTTTGCCTTCCTCAAGAAGGTGCAGCAGCCAAACACAAGTTACTGAGCTCAATTCAGGAATAAGCAGGTGGAATTTGTGGCCAGAGCTACACTGACTGTCAGAAGAAATGACCTAAAGGTACCGTCTAACTTCAAATCCAGGACCCAGAATTCCCCTGATCTCCCTTTTCTCTGGCCAACAGGTGCTCAAATGTGGAGTAACCATCATCCCGTAATAATGATACTTCTGCAGTATGCATTTTGTGCCTTTAATTCTTGCACTTTTTATTTTCCTTACGGTAAAGCTCTAAGCATTTTAGGAAGAAATTTTCTAAGCAGCAGGAAGAATCTGACTTAGATACTCAACAGGCATAAGAATGAAGAGGGAAAAGGCATTTTAATACACCCAGTGGCTTCGAAAACCTCACCCTAAAATACATATATTATTACATGGCAAGGAAAATGGACCGGTCATATAACTTACTCAAACTACACTGTGAATTAATGTAAGAGCCAAAGGTCCTCCTTATTTCTAGTCTCTATCACCACATATCTAAGTGCCTGACAATCCATAACATGTTTATCATCGAATCATCTGTGCTAGGTAGAAAACTGCCATTAGTCAAGTTTTGACAAAGCAGAGCTGAGGCAGGCAGAGTTCTGCATCTTGAACCACCACTGCACAGCAGAATCAGAAATACTCACGTTAGTGCTGCCCTCACTTGCTGCATTTACCTGGCTAAGGGCAGAGATACTGCATCAGACCTGGACTTCTTAGCTGGAGTAGGGCACTTCACCAGCTGGCTACACTCCCTATTTCTGGAGTTCGTGCTACATGTGTAGACTCCGCAAGAGGGACTCAGCCATGGACACACAGGTTAGAGCAGACACAGACTTGGGAGATCTGAGTTTACTTAGCTACTGCAGAATTCTTCTGCCTTTGTTGCTTCATGTCTTCTTGTCAGACTCGTAGTCAACACCTCTGTTTGCCATTAATTGTATGTCAAGAAGTGTCTAACAATCTGCTTAATTATCGTTCCTCAGAACTTCACACCCATGGCTCCTGTGCCCACCAAACAATTTCAAGCTCTGGATCACCATCAGCATAAACTCAGCTGTTCAGAGCATTATCCTCATGAAATTTTTGGCAAACTCTTTGCAGTGTGAGGAGGCGGCAGCAGCAAAGATACTCAGACCATTGCTTTCTTTTGGCACAACTTTAAAAAAGATAAATTGAAATCATCCTAGAATTTGTTCAGTCAAATGTACGGTTTTATCCAGGGGTTGACAAAATAATTCTGGGTTATAAATTCAAATTCTTATGAACAATGGAATACCATTTAAATCTCACAAACTTTACAATGGAAGAAAAGAGCAAAATCCTTCCCTTACACTTTTGAAAGTACAAAAATTATGAATTCAAAAATTCCTCATGTCTTGGGTTTTGGAGTTTTAAATTTTGTCCAACTGCTGTTGGGTTCTTCTTGTAGTGGCTGGCCATATTTGTGTTCACCTAACCCAGCCCATTTTGCCTCCATCAAGTTTTCCTGCAAAACATAGATCCTACATGAAACTCTAACAGATGTTCTAGGATACCCATACTCCTGTTCTCCACAGCTACATGAAGCAAATCTCTGCCTATCAAGCAAAATTCAAGCTACCTTTTTTGTGTATATATAAGTTAATACAGTAATCACATGAAGTTTATTACATAAAATGAACATGGTCAATGGAACATCATATAATCCTGTGTTTAAAGCACTGAATGGGAACTTAGCAGAATTCCAGCATTTTGGGCCAGCCACACTATCACTTTCTGCTGGACTGCCCATGGCTAATCAAAGATTGTGCTTATCCTCTCTTAGCCTTTGTCCAGTTCCTTTGGTTTAGACTGAGAACTCCTTGCGGTGTAGTGTTAAGGACAACAGGACACGCTCTCAGCTGAGGCCTGAAGATTCTTGGACAGTATCGATACCACATTTGAAAAATCAAAGTATTTCCTGCTTTTAGATAGATGGCTTTACTTTAGCTTCTCAGAAGAGGGGCAGAAAGGGCCACTGCTTGGATCAGAAATACCTGCGCACTCCAGACTTCTGGGACTGTATGCCTTGGTTCAAGAAATTCTTGCTTTAAGCTGCAGTTTAGCAGACCGCACCTCCCTCCAAAGCAGCTCTGTGAAATTCCACCGGAACAGACTGCAGTGTGCTAACAGATTCAACTCCCATGTTCAAGTGAATTATAAAAAGATGAACTCTAACTGCAAACAAGCACTGAAGGCCACGTGGCTGAATGCCAGAGGCTCACTGGTGAGTACAGAGAATAAGCCAACCTGCCCAGCCTCAGACCCCAATGCAAGATGTCACCCCTGGCTTGCCACCACTCTTGCTCCTTGATGTGTCACTAATTGTGTTGTCTCCAGCAGTGAAACCACCTTTAAGTTTCATGCAGAGCAAGTCTAACAACTTGGACAGGGGGCCTTTGAAATGTCTTGTTCTGTGGTACTTATACACTGGTGGTGGTAGATCTAAACTGCTGCAAATCTACAAGCTCAAGCTGGTGTCAGATGCTCCCTGTGTGGATTTCACATGATGCAAATAAATTTACCCATGGCATCATTGTAGCAAAGCAAAACTTACCTCTGTTTTCCCTTTACTTTGACAGGACCTCCTGGTGTCTTCACCTGAACCCCATGCTGTTGCCTGCAAAACCAAAATGCACAAGTCACAAGACGATGCCATCAACAGCCATGTCTGGAGACTCCCAAAAGAAGAGCAAGGACCTCCAGCCAATTTACACAGCCCAATTTAAAGGCAGCATGGTGACAGTAAACATGTATCCTGCTCCCACTGTGCTCACAGCGCACATAAATGATAGACAGATGAGAAGTCCAGAGGCAGAAGCAACTGGAATGTTAACGGTGGACAGACTTCAATTTACATGCAAATACAACTTCTGATCATCATTCAACTGGAAGGTCCAAGACATAAGCCCCACACGCTGAGCCATCCCCCTCTTTTCAAAGAGGACAGTGCTGTATAAAACCACCAGCTTCCATTATCAAAATGAAAACGTTCCCTACAGCAAAGTACAAGAATTCTGCGCAAATCTGCTGGTCTGCATAAATTGACCCACAAGATTATCACCTTCTAAGTAATCCAGGGAATTGAGCTGGATAAAACAACAACCGGGAGCTGACAGGCAAAACCCGGAGAGACGGGAAGTGGGGAAAGGTTGGATGGTGATTTGTGATGCCAGACAAGTGGGGTCAGACCCTGCGGTGGAGTAAAACGCATCGCGGCTGAGGGCACTATTGACTGGGGCCGAGAGCACACGGGATCCCCAGGCAGCTCTGACTGACTGCTTCGGAGCAAAGAGGCGCCTTCCTTCGCAAGAAAAGTCAAGACCAGCAAAGCTGCATTAGAGAGAACTTTTACATTTAAAATATTCAGCAACATACCCAACCATTCAGTGCCCTCCGCAATTTTCCTCCCTTCAGCACTTTTTTAAAATAGTCCTAACAAATTCAAGCAGGTATTGTTAGCTGGAGGTGAAAATACATATAAACATCCATACTATACATAATACATCATTCTGAGTGCAAGAAAAATGGCTCTGTTACAGAGGGAAAGGCCAGGCTCACAAAGTTCAGATACAGATCCAAAGCTCCCCTAAAAGAGCCAGGATTTCTTTTTTTTCCCCCAGTCCATTACCAACACAGGAAATGGCTTCAAAGTTTGGTCCGGATCTGAACTCTTCTTGAACCTTCTCACTGCAGCCAATATATTTTTTTAAACTCTGGGCTTCCATAGAAATTGTCCCCTTGACACATGATAAATACTGGGTTTTGGAGAAAGATGGGAGACCAATAAGAAGTGGGGATGAATTTTCCCACCCCCAGCTCAGGTCCATGAGGACATTCACTCAGAACCCCAAGAAATGCCACCACCCAAGAAATGTGTTTATATACAACATTTGGGGAAGGGACATTTCTACCTCATTCAGAAAAAAATGGTATCTTCTCCATTAGCTGAGCATTCAGTTCAATTTGGCTTGAGCTAAGAGTTTACAAGCACAGGCAAAGGTCTGGTGGGAGAAGGGAAGAGCACAGATCTTTCCCTGGGAATCGCTTGGGAAATACCTCCCATGTACTGCAGTCCAGCCCAGGCTGAAGGCCAAAAGCTTGTGCCTCAGAAGTGATTTTGTGAGAGCTGGGATAAGTCCTTGCTGGAAAGGATAATTTAGCCATATCCTGAGAAGGGATATATCACTGGATGAGAGAGCTCACATTCATAAGCCATCACAGGAGAGCAAGGAAATTCAACTGGTGACTCCCAGGAGCCCTTGACATCTGCAAAACAACTGCACAGCAGCAATTTGATCCCCAGTCCCAAATCTAGCCCATATTCATCTAACCACAGTATCCTTGCACCTTGGACCAATTTTTGACAGCCTTAATACAAAAAAAAAAGAAAAAAAAAATCCAGAAAAGGGACAGCTTATTAGGTGGCTCTTCTTCCCATTTCAAAAACAGACACAGAGCACTCTCCGTTATACAGCCCAGTTTACCTTAACAGTGGTTGATGGGACAAAACTAAAACAAAAATTGCTGGTTTACTTCAGCAATCGATGCTGCTTCTCTGCAAATACTTTGGGTCCTCCAGGACCGCAGCAATGCAACAGAGAAGGATTTGGCCTCCTAGGGGACACCCAGCTCCTCTTGCCAGACACCTGCACCGCAGAGCTTCGAGGCATGTTTAAACATAGCTCATGTCAGAGTACTGGCCCCCTCCAGCTATGTTCTCGGTGCCTAAACGTTTTATTAGGCAACACTGCCCTTCAGCTTTCTGAAGCATTACCTTGATGAGTCTAGTGATAACAGAAGTTCTTCGTGATGGCCCAGATTAGAGGAACATGTTGTTTGTGACTGCACCATTAGTCAGGGTGCACTTCATTAGAGCTAAGAGGATAATTAAGCAATATGGCAATCCAGAGCATGTTTTACAAGTCCCACACATGTCTTTGGCGGGACAGGGAGGAACTAGTTTGAGGGCTGAGTAACCCCAATGACTTCTAGTGACTCAAAGAAAATAGTCATGACCCTGCAAAGCAGAACATCTTGTCAATAACAAAAATATAATTGCAAAGTCAAGGAGCTAATGTGTGTTTAAATAATTGTACTGCAAGGTATGCATATGCATCAGCCAGCTGACCTACAGCCTAGACAAGTCCTTCTGCTGGGCTCCCAGGAGCCCACACACATCTGTGGTCATGTTCTTTGGGTTGGACCTGGTAAGCGGCAGGCTCAGACCTCTGAGCTTGGGGCTTTCACATGAGCTTTCCAGCATTGTTTGATTTCTTTACTTGACTGATTAGCTGTCTCTTCAGATCACAATGTCCCACTCTTGTCACCTCTGTTGTCTTGATGCTGGTCCTCTACTTCCTGCACCTCACCGGTATGTCCCATCCAAGCCCCTCTTTCCCAGATCAAGTTTTCTCCCTCTGCCTAAGATTCTTTTTGCCCCAGTATCAAACTACACCCTGGACATTTGACAGAGAAACCTTCAGAAAGATCTCTCTCTTCTGGAGGACATCTGTGTGTACCCATACGTTTCTCTATGAGGCAGACACCTACTTAACGCTTGCGTAACACTGTAGCACTGTAAGGGATGCTTTGTACTTTTGCCTCCTTACCTGATCGTAATGCTTCTCAATAGCCAGCTTCTTGCACACTGACTTAGGTGCCTCCCCTCCCTTTCCTCATCTCCCTCAATAAACCAAATTAATACTATTTCTTGTCACTGCTGAAAGCTGCCTCTGCACGCTCGGATGAGGTGCAAACTGTATCCACCAGATGCAAACTGTATTCACCAATAGTTTTTGGTCGCTTAGCTGGGTTATCATCCTGAATTTATGATTCATTTTCTCAGTTGTCTGAGACATTTAAGTTTCCCAGCTCCAGAACAAACATCTGGAATTATTTTTGTACCTCCTGCTACACGTCAGTCAAAAGCAGTAGAGTAGACACCTCTGGACCCATGTGGCAATAAAACAACTTTCATGGCATGGGTCATGGACAACAGAGCCTGAATGAAGTTGTGACAAAGCTGGAAGCAAGGCTATGTACAAAGACAGGACAGTATGTACTTTCTCCTAGCTGCTTCCCTACTTGCCACGCGCTTAAGCAACAAAGCAAAGACTTATTTAGGCTGTCAAGATGTCAGAAATTACTCCCCTTACGTCCTTACCAAAAGCACTCCAGCTCCTCGTGCTACCTCCTTACAAGCTCTCCAGCATCTCCTCCCTCCTGCATTTCTAGCAGACATGCAGTTTCTAACAGTGTTCCCAGGCACTCTGAGGAGCTCCTCTACAACCACACGGCCCATTTGCAGAAGGGGGGAACACCAGATTCAGATGCCACACAAATAGTAACTAGTGGTGTCCCTCAGGGGTCAGTACTGGGCCCAGCCTTGTTTAACTTCTTCATCAACGACCTGGATGAAGAGTTGGAACGTACCCTCAGCAAGTTTGCTGACGACACCAAACTGGGAGGTGTGGTAGACACACCGGAAGGCTGTGCTGCCATTCAACGTGACCTGGATAGGCTGGAAAGCTGGGCAGAGAGGAACCTGATGAGGTTCAACAAAGGCAAATGCAGGGTCCTGCACC
>Ga0181612_135383_pt1 | contig 19706 bp, 9 predicted proteins | sample HoacroProtozoa21_FD_119630 | JGI IMG/M metagenome (GOLD analysis project Ga0181612, IMG submission 119630) | Hoatzin crop microbial communities from Cojedes, Venezuel. Combined Assembly of Gp0051906, Gp0051904, Gp0051908 | reverse complement strand
TCGCGCAGTGGCTGTCCTCAGCGGCTGCCCCGTGTGCCGTCGCTGGCGCGGCGGTCTCGGTTGCCTGCCTTCTGACAAGTGTGACAGCACGAGGGGTAGCGGCTCTAAGCTGAAAGAGGGTGGGCGTAGCTTAGGTACAAGGAAGAAGTTCTTTACTGTGAGGGCGGCCCTGGCACAGGTTGCCCAGAGAAGCTGTGGCTGCCCCCTCCCTGGAAGCATTCCAGGCCAGGCTGGACGGGGCTGTGAGCGACCTGGTCTGGTGGCGGGGGGCTGGAACAAGATGATCTGTGACGGCCTTTCTAACCCATTCTGTTGCTCACACCGCGCGGTGTACCTGTAGCTCGTTCCTATGGCCCGTAGGGCCCGCAAAAGGCCTTTGCTTTCTGCTATGTCCGGTAGACTCTGTGCCCCCTCTCACCTGCGGGTTTGGCCGCCCCGGCGGGGCTGCGGCGGGCCGAAGACCTGGGCGGCCATCTTGCGCCTCCGGGGGAGCTCCCTGCCTGCAGCCTCGTGGGGCGGGCGAGGCTGCGGCCACCCCCGCCGTTCGGTCTGTGGGAGCGCAGAGAAGCGCTCACTGCTGTGCCTGGCTACTCGTTTTCACAGAACTGGCAGGAACGCAGTATTTCTGAGACCTCTCTTTCCAAAACTGGCAGTGGATGTAGACAGGATCTTAAAGCGCACTGTGACAATGATGTTGGAGAGCCACTTTGATAACTGAAGGCAGATCTCTTCCAGAAACGAAATGCGTGAGCAGCCAGGAAAGGGCTAGGGCTTCTTTCAGCTCCCGGTGAGATGGCTGACACGGTGCCGGGGAGGAGGACTGAGGCGCAGTGACCTGTGAAGGAGCTGCAGAAGCTGCTGAAGAGGAAATGCAGCCTACCTCTGCTCTCATGATTTGGCCCACTGGGTCATCATCTGCCTTAAAAATACGTGGCCGCTGGTGGGCTTTGCTTTTGTCTCCATGAAGAGCGTCCTAGAGACTGCAACAGTTTGGGACTTGCTGCCTTCAGTATGGCCCCTTTGCCATTAAAAGAAATCAGAACTTGCTCAAAAACACTCATTGGATGTGCATAATCTTCACTTAATTCAGCCAATGTTTCACGTGTGGTAAACTACTTGCATAAATCTGCAGTTTGAAATAACAAATTCAGAAGCAGTTACAGCAGCTCTCTAAAGAGAGCTATTCAGATGGACATCAGGTAAGACGAGCAAGAACATCTTACTGACTGGTCTATTATTTGTCTGAGGTTGAGCATGTACTCTCAGGGTAACGGTGGGCTGGCCTTTTCCCCAGACAGACACATCAAGCCTTTGTCAGTGTTGGAAGTCTCAATTCCAGGCCAGGTAATCCCTATAAGTCAGTAGCTCCACGGAGGAGATTTTGCAATTTATGCTGTTAATGATATGACGTGTCTATTTATGTCAGTCCTGAGAAGGAAATGGCAGCTGCATGTCTAATGTGCATGAGCAGAATACTCTTTTTACATGCCGCCATATCATTATCTCCCTAAAGCAAATAAAGCCGCACAAAGCAAAAGTGACAGGAACACTGAAGCCTTATTACCACATAGCTGACTTACATAGCTTATTACCACAGTGATTATTATTATCCCCTAATTTGGGGACTCATTTTCACTTCCCTTTGAGTCCAATTGGCAGTTTTCCATTCACTTCAGTTTGGGCAGGATCGAGCTTGTTGATAATTACTGCTATCTCATTGTTCTGTGGAATATGAAAGATGAAAGAGGCAGCTAAGAATCACAAAGGAGAAAAAAAAAATATCTCAATCACCAGAAAAAACATGGGAGAATTAATTTATTCTTTCAGGAATAATTACTATATGCTTTAACTCCTCTAATATAAGGTAATTTTACAGCAGCTCTGTGAGTTTGCAGCATGTATGCTTGTGTAGTGTATTTGAAGTAGCTTTTGTAGTGTATTACCCCCTGGCAGCTTTTGAGATTCTCAGTAAGTCCCATAACAAGCACCTTTATTGTGTTCTGATACTCCTTTATTACTGCTGCTTTGGCGAGGCACAATGACTGCAGCTCTTAACAAAATTCTGTTCCTAAAAGCATGAACCATCAGTCCATAACTGGGGATTTATTGTTGAAGACTGTACTAGTGCTGTCTGGAGACCCTTGCAGACAGCAAATCCAAGTGTGCACCAGGTGGCCAGTGTTCTCAGAACAGAAGGTTTTACAAAGCCAGACTTGAAGCATTTTTCTTTTCCCTGATTTTTTAATGTCCTGTGATTTACTGTCTGTTTTACTGAGCTATGTTGATTTAAGAACATTAATTCTTTGGAGAAGAGCTTCACTTTACTTCAAAATATATGTTATGCTGGTGTAGATCTGTGCACACACTGAGAAAAAAAGTCTTGAAACGAGCACGGGAAAGAGAAGAGAGCTATACCTCATCAGCTCTATTGTCCAAGCAGTCTGTCCTGGAGGGAGAACACTCTGATTAATGGATCCTGGCAGGGTGAAGTAAAAGTAGATTATAAAATATCTTTGTGTAAGATTGAAATGCAGACTTCTGAGAACATATTTTTTTCCTGATCTTTATCTAATCCTTGGAGCAAGAGACATAATTGATTAGAATTGGTAAAGAGGAATGACCATAGCCCAAGAAAATAGTGAGAAATGCAGTGTTTTCTAAGGCATATCAATACTGATGTGTTCTGAAATTTTAATTTTCTTTTCCTGTGATTTCTTTAGTGATAATTGTTTTCATTTCCATAAGACTTTGTTTGGTGATTTTTGAAAGAGAGAGCTGTCTGATTCATGTCGTTTCCCATGACTCTAGCATATGTGGGTGAATGTATCTACAGAAATGACAGAAAATCGGAATGTTTTTTCCCATACCACAGACAGCTGACACCTTTCCCAGAACAGGCCAAATTCAGCTTCCAGATAGACTCGGACAATCACATGGAGAGGGGGTAGACTCCAGCTGGTTGTGTAGCCTATTGGTTCAGAAGATGCAGAAGACCTTCTCAGCTAACACTTTCTTTGAAGTACAATTAAAGTAGTAAGCAGGCTTCCATTGGATCTTTGCCTGAATCTGAATTCAAAGCTAAATCATTGTGTCTTACCAAAAACCATACTGTATAAAACGTCTCTTCCTCTGCTTGTTCCTTTTAAAGGTACTTAGTTTTAGTCCTAGGATTTCACGTACAGAATGACTCTTTCTTGGTATTCTAGAACCTGTCTGGTACCAAAGCTTTACTGAAGCTTTGCTCCCTAGTGAACTGAAGGGCAATTGTTGCACATTTCAGTGAAGTGTATGAAAGCATACCATAGCTGGAACCTTCACTTACATAAAGGAAACTATTCACCAGTAGTTTTGCAAATTTCTGAAAAAATACTTACTTGCTAATAGCCACATTTAATATTTATAGGTTGTTGTCAACTTTCTCTCACTATGAGTGATTGCTATTTGACAGAGAAAAAGCTTCCTTGGCTAGGGAAAGAGGAATGATTTTTAGACTGTCTGAGAGAATGTATATGCAGCTTTATCATAAACTGGTAAATAAAATTCTGCTGTCAAACAGCTGATCCTAGTTAAGTGAATGGGGAAAACCAAATTCTGCTATGATCATTTTCTATTAACCTTATACCCTTTGCCACTCAGAGTTTTGGTTGCCTACTGGTTCCCTTTGTTTTATTTAATGTTTTTTGTTCTGTAGATGTCTCTATGCATACGATGCAATTCATATTTTAAAATAATGCTTCTTGTTCCCACACATGTAGCAAAAAACCCACATATTTGATCTGTGCCAGTGGAAAGGTATCTACTTAAGAGTACACAGTGTTGCCTACCATTTACTGATTATGTTTTTTCTTTTCTTCACTAAAGAAACATTCAATAGAATTCAGTCCTGTGCATAATGAGGCTTGTGGGATAGCAGCGTTTGGTGTAGGTATCAGTATCAGCAGCTGGCTATAGTTATCCCAGCCTGGTTTTAAGGCACTTGTAAAGGCATGGCTAGATATTAAAGGTGACGTACTACTTCCATAATAGCACAAAGGAAGCAGACTGCTATCCCCTCTGTTCTTGATGAGCTGCATTCTCACCTGTTCAGACATCAATAAACTGGTCTCCATCCACTTCAAGCGTGATTTGCTGCTTGATGAAGTCCTGTTGTGCTTACATGTGGACAAGAATGCAGTATTAGAGAGGTAATAGGGGCCAGGCCAGGATGATTCAGTTCTACACTGTGTTCTGCACTTCAGGTGATGTCACGATTGCCATGTCACACTCTATATGAATTCATGCAAATACCATGAGTCTGAGATCCACTCTATGTTTGGTTTTATTGTTTTAATAACCATTTGTGAAAAAGTAAGACTTGTGGTTTTGATGAATATAGATGAGAGATTTGAAATATGATTTAAATAATGGGCTTGGATAATTATAGTGCAATAAGGTACCAGAAATAGTTATTCCATAGGCAATTGCCTTAAAGTTACCAAAATTATGTTAGCATTGAGAATCATCATAACAAAATATATCATAGGCACTACAAATAGTTTTATTTCCTTTTGCTCCTTCTGGATACATTCAGCAGTTTCACCCATTGTTACTAGTACCCTGTATTACCAGTTCAGCAGTGCAACATGTTTGGTGTTCATATCCTTCCCATCCTGGCTAATTGATGCATCAGTATTTCACTTAGGCAGTTTCACTTACGTTGGCAGCATCAAAGGATGTCATCACAATTTTGTCTCTTGGCTGCAAGTACATTACAGAGGACTCAATGTTTTTTGGTTGTACTCTGTGAGAGCTGGACAGACTTCCAAAAAATATCTCTTACAATGTATTGGTGCCAAGGACATTGCAAAAATCAGAGGTATCCACACTGTGACTTATTTCTTTTTCTTAGTTCCTTCTTCCTTAATCCTTGGAAAAGTTCCTTTTCCCCCTGGCCTGTCACCTCTTGCATTTGAACTGATAATGTCCAGATATATAATCTTGCTAGTCTGCAACAATATTTCTAGCCAGAGTGATACTGAAGTCCTAGGAGTGTTTCTGGCATTTGGATGCGTTTGCTCAAGACCTTCTTTTCCACCAGTAGATGGCATTCCCCAGGAAGAAGCTGGAAGCGCATCCGCTTTCTGCATCTCCCTCTGACCCAAGCCAGGAGGGGATTTCAGTGGCAAACTGATTAATAAACACAGATTAGGAATATTCTCCCGAGCATCTCTAAACTTGCATTTTATCTATATCAGTAGTAGCTGAAGCTGTGTCAGTATCTGTTGTAGTTTTTACAGCTTTGAGAGAATGAGGTAGGGTTAATTTTTTCATCAGGGCTGTCTGTTTTTCATTTTTAGCTGAAGTAGCAGTCCCCAGCACTGTGACCTTAATGCCAAGACCTCTTTGGGAAGTTAATGCCTATTTGCTTCAATGGTAGGATGTGAAATTTCTGGCAAATGTGAATGTGTTGGCAGCAGAAGATGATGTTAGCAGTGTTAGGGAGCATGGCTTATCATTGGTACTAATCAGTGGCCCAGTTACTGTCACGTAGGCTTTGTAATAAGACATATTCAGATCATGCTGATACCTTTTGTTTCCTTATGTTATTGGTGGGATATAAATTCTTAGAGAGGAAAAAGGGTGGAACTCAAATTTCCTTTATTTAAAACTTCGCTTTTATATGTTCTCTAATATCAATTTTCTCATTTTGTGCAAAAGCTCAACAAACATTTGCTGTACTATATTTAGGCTTATTTGTCTTCTTCCTACCTTTGAATATTACAGAGTTTCTTTATCAGGATGTATCTGTTAGGCTCTTACTGTAGTTGTGTCATCGTCAGTGTTATAATAGAATTTTACAGTACAGCAGAGTGGACCTGCATGCAAAGTGTAACTTGTTGTTCTGTTACGCATTTAGATGGTCAAGTGAATAGTTATGCACAATTTTTGGACTCACATGGGGATTTTATTGCTTAGGATTGTGTCTTTGTTACATTGCTTAAGGGGTAGGAAGGAAGTTGAATGTCTGTTTGGAATGAAATATTGCGTTTCCAAGATTTATTTTCATTTTGGATTGGAGAATAGTTTGAAAACTGCAGAACTTTGTCAGAGCCTTTCTCAGTTTACTGAAGTATACAAGTCTGTGTGGCTCGTTTTGTACTTTCACATCTCCAACTCCATTGGTTAAAGACATACTTAGTAGTCTTTAAATAAAAAGTAGTTCTTGGGGAGAAGAAGAGATGACTATTCTTCATGTCCGTAATTCACAGGACAGAAATACTGGTCTTAAAGATCAGCAGAGGAAATTAAGAAAACAATATTTTAACGGTAGTGAAACATTGAAATAGACTGCCTGAAACTACTGTGGAATCTCTGTCATTAGAGATCCAAAAGAATAGTTTCAGCAGAAGTCTATTAAGAATGATGTAGAAATGACTGAACTTGCCTTGGAGAGGGAAGTGGGTTAAACAGGCTCCCAGACTCCCTTCCAGCCTTATTGTCTATATTTCTGCAGGTCTGCAGTGTCCTGCATCTTGTCTGTTAGAGGCATATAGAGGTGTTTAGAAGCTGAATGACAAAAAACTAAGAGCAAATTCTACTGATATATCAATGTTGGTAGAGAATTTGGTTTGTAATACAGTTTTGCTGTCACTGGTTTTCTCAGTGCCACCTGTGACCTTTATGTATCCGTAGACAAAAGTAGTTGGTCACTAGGTTTGTAAATGCAGTTTGACTTAAAGGGATATAGCAGCTTGACAGTTCCAGTTAATTTTTAAAAATTTTAGCATACAGACAGGAGGCAATCTGTTGGTCATTTGGGCTTTAGTTTTCACACGTTTTAAAAGAAGATGGTGAAGGGTTCCTGAACTTTTCCTGGATTGGTAATTCTTTACAGAACTGACAGTGATGAGTTCAGCCCATTGCTGAGGGAACTAAATATTAAAGCACATCATTGAAAAATTCAGAAAATTGAAGACAAATAATATCATAGAATGATTTAGGTTGGAAGAGACCTTTGGACGTTATCTGGTCTATGGATCACAAAATGGGGTCAATTTTGGAGTTAGATCAAGATGCTATGGGTCCTGTCCAGCTGAGTTTTGAATGGCTCCAAGGATGTATATTCTGCAGCCTGTCTGGGCTTGTTCCAGTGCTTAACCACCTCCGTAGTAAAAAAATGTTCCATATATCTAATGCAAATTTCCCGTATTCAATAGTTTGGCAACACAGCAAGAAACAGAAACCTGTGGCAGACATTTCCAGGACTGCACAAGCAAGTTGAGCAGATCATATTATCTTATTATATAATATATATAATATTATATATATATTATCATATTATAAAGCAGAAGTCCTTGATGCAAAAAGGTGGTCACAGTCTTTACAAGAAATGATGCTGTAAATCAGGTTACTAGTTGTACGACCTGTGCAACATCTGCAGGCAAATGAAGTAGGTTAGTGGTCCAAATTATTGATACCAAACCCTAAGATTTCCTATTGTTACCTTTCATGAGGTGAGAGAGAGAGAAACAGTTGGCAGGGTTATTTCTGGATCTCTGTTAGAAAGACCCATCAACAATTGGCTTAATAATATATATGTCTTAATAAGATAGAATAAAAATAGGAATATAGATAGTAAATCTTATAGGATGCTGGGAACCCCATGTTTGTACAACATTGGACAGACCCTGGATGGATTTTCTCACAGCACGCTGTGCAGATCCTGTCTGTGAAGAGAACGTCCTCTCTTTGGGTCATCCGAGCTGTTATATGATTTTCGTGCAAAAAAAAGAATTCTGTGCATCATTTCTACTGTCGAACAAAAAGGACATTCACATAAGAACCTCTTGCTGCACTTTTAGATAAAGATGAGGCACACAGGGAACGTAATTGCCAGTACCAAGTGGGAGCTGCCTGCAGGCTCCTCTGTCAAAAGGAGCCAGCTGAGGTGATGCTTTGACCAAGGAAATTGTGCAGCCCAATGCAGGCTCGAAGGCTGAGCTGTTCCCACAGCACAGCTCAGGTTTGGGCCTGGTTAACTGTATTGTGGATCACTAACTCCTCAGTATACAATGGTCTCCTGGTTGGGATCACTACAAAAAGAAAAATCTCCTCGGCAGTATGCACACAGTTATATCTTCCCCCCATGGCATATATGCAGGCAATCTTTATAGCTGTAAATCCACAATTTATGAAAGAGATGTAGCTACGTGAAATATATATGAAGTGGTCCAAAAGCCACTGAGATAAATAGAATTCCATTGTCTTCAGTGTACTTGAGTCAGACCCTAATTGTGCATTTTGTTGGAAAGCACAGGAGGATCAGTTTTAACTAATTGCAGAGGGAACATTGCAGCACAGAAGTAGGAGGCAGAAACCTGTGTTCTGTTCTCGGTTCTGCCACAGACTTGTAACCTTGGGGTCATAGAAAATCACTCAGATTTTGGGTGTCTCAATATTCTTGCATGGGACAGGGTACTTAAAAGTCTTTCTGAACATACATTCTAGAAGCAAAAGCTTTAAAAATTCACATGGATAGAGAGATTCATAAAACAATGTCAGCAGAACAATAGATTTCATATCCTTTTTCTGTTTGTAGTTAAACTCAATAGACAAGGCAGCTTCCACCCACCACATGTTCAAATATATTCATCTTTGCATGCAGTGATTAAGCAGGCTGTTCCCATTAGTGTCAGTGGGAGTTAAATAACCAATTATGGAACATTAAGAGGAAATGATAGCCTTTAATCATTCTTAAAAAAAAGCAACCCAAAACCGAACAAACATTTATTTCTTTTTAAATAAGTCATTGACACTCCTTATATGCTTGAAGTTTTGTGCTCCTTTATGTGCTAGTGAAGTATCACAGTCCTATCTAAAGCTTAACGTAGCAGACGTTAAAATCATTGGTTCTGTGTGTTGTAGTTAAAAAGATGAGCAAATCTGAATCTGTTTTCTCAATGATTCCCCATAGCAGGAAATCTGTGTGTTTGGCACAATTGGCTGAATTTATTTTGGTAAATGTGAATTTCATTAAAAATTCAGTTGAGATAAGGGCAGAATTTACTTGTTCAGGACAGAGTCTGTCAATATTTGACATACAGTTTTGACCAAAAATTAGGGAATTGCTTTTTATGTTGGAACAGTAGGTTTAGAGAGCATTATTTTTTTATCAGAATGTTTAAGATTTTCAATTTGAAAGGGAGTTTTTTATTTCAAAACTGTTATAAATACTTTAAAGAAAAAAGAAACAGGGTAAAATTGAAATTAAGTCTCAAGCATGGGACTAAGAAAGGAAAGAAAGGTTTTCTGCAGAAAAATTCTTGCAGCTGAATGCCATCTCTGATCCGAATGCCAATTTTGGAAATTCTCTTCAGACAGGGGAAAGGAGTGATTAATTTTTTAAAAGCTACTGTCTGGTGGATGTTGCTTCTATAGTCTCCAAAATTCTGCTTTCCGCAGCAAATAGCCTGAAGGACCATTCAGCTCTGGACTCTCCTATTAAACTCCTCCTGTCTTGTATAAACACAGGATTGTCACCTGTGCGTCTCTTATGCTGACATATAGAAAGACAGAGGAACACAGGAAAGTGCAGTAATGTACAAATACTTTCACAGTCCCTGCCCTCAAATGGGGAACCGGTTCTTACATTTGAGCGTGACTATTTTAATCAGAACAGAGTGGAAGCCACAAGCTAGGCTTCAGATGCCTGGTCTGGTGCTTACAAAAAAACCGTGCATTGGTTGCTGTGAGGATCTAAGGAGCTGTTTGTTCAGAGCCTGCATTGTGCACGGAATTGATTTGTAGGTACTAACGCACGTCCTTTCAGTAAAATAAAAGTCATCTTGCCAGTGTGAACTCATTAAATTTTTTACTTATTAGAGAAGATAATCTAATATTGCTTTGAAATTAAATATCTAGGGAAATCATTTGTCTGATAAAAATACAGCACAGATTCAGACTGTTTTTCTGCTTTTGTTATAGGGGCTATTTGTATTCTTCCCATTATCAAGTCCTATAAAAGTGGTTTGCTGCAAAAGAGCAGCAGTTACCTGACACTAGCAGCCAGTTGCTCCCTGTGCACATTCAAAGGGGAGAACCAGTGTGGTGTATTGAGCTGTCAAAGTCCACCCACACTAGCTGCATGGAAATATTAATGGAATCAGGCTTTCAGTTCATACTTTCAGCTTTGGAAGACAGTATCATTCTTAGCCACTAAAAAGAGAAGCAGCTTTGCTTATCAGAGTGTCTACTAGCTCTGAAGAAGAGAGCCCAGGGAAGAAAGCAGTGAGCAGGTATTCTGTGCCTGCCCCAGGCGCGCTTTCAGCAGTGCACTGCAGAACATGCCATGTCACCCCTGTGAAAGGTAACACAGGCATGTAGAGATACAGCCATTAGGTATTATCTGCTAACGTGCAGCACAGCCAGGTCACTAAAACACACCTGCAACTAGACTCGAAGAGATACTAGCTTTTCCTCAGTGGAGGCTTTAACTTGTCCTGAGTCAGCAGTAGGGTGAAGAGGTTGTTGCTAACACAGCTGATTCGTATTGCAACCCAAGGAATAAGCTTGAGTAAGGTGTCTCAGAGATGCTTTCAACTCCATGAAACAGCTGAGCCTAGCAAGTCCCTTTTGAAGGGTGTGGTGTGTCCTGAGGTGAGCTTTGAGCTTTTTGGTAGTATGAGCCCTCAGCAAAAGCAGTTTCATGTCACTGGTTTTATGTAAATTGCTCAAGTCTTCACTTACTGAGGTTTGCGTCAAAGTCTACTGTGAATTCTTGTCTTGTGTTTTGACTTTGGTTTTCTCGTGAATTTGGTTCCTGCTGTAGGAGATGAATCTTAATCCCTGTCTTTTGATATTTCTTCCCTGTCTGCCTCTAACTGTATGACTCTCTAAATTTTAGTGGGTAAGAGATATAGAATAAAACTGAATGGTAAGTGTCCTTTCTATTCCAGTAAACTTAGGTTTTCAAAAAGCCTGCTATTATTTTTTAGAATTGAAAACAGATTTTTTTGAACTCTTTTTTTCTTCAGGGTGCAACTGTGGTTTGTTCCGTCTGCAGGGCAAGCAAAATGACAGAGATTGTGCCCTTGGGCAAACCACTAATCCAGTTGATGCCCTTGCTTGAGGTGTGTAAGCCTCTGATGTAAGCCTCTGTGCAAGTCTTATGGGCCACGTACACCAGTCCATCTTGTTTCCTCCCTCTGTAAGCCCTAATCCTCGCCAGAAATTGTAGGTAACTAAATCCTGTGCTGCTGCCAAAGGTAAACTGATTTTTGTGATGATGTCAGACTTTATATCTACCCTGACATTGTATGAGTGCCAGCAATAACCTGGAGTCTTTGAGTCTTTTTATTTTTCCCCAAAATTTTTGCCATAATATAAAGCCTACTCCAAATGAATAACACCCGCTGTCCATATGCAGGCTTTGTCCTAAACTTGTTTTATCGTGATAAGTAATATATGCATTAGAACTAAATGTCAGCAGAAAATAGTGGCATACGTAGGCTCTCAATTCCGATTTTCAGACAGGAAAATTCTGCCAATAAACTATGCCTTGATCTTGCATGACCATCAAGCTAGAAGAAAATATCTCTTCTTTCCTCCTTCTAAAACTTGCTCCTAACTCCAGTCTCTTCTGTAGCCTAATCCATAATGAGATGACTTATCCTATTGGCCCTATCCAGTTTTTGACCTTAATCTAGCTCAGAGGGCCATGCAAGATCCAGGAATAAGCCACATTTTTCAACCCTTTATGTACCAAAGCATAGATTTACCCTTCTTGATTTAAAAAAAAAAGTAAAAATATCCCCCACCAAAACCAAACTTCAGCCCTGGGCACCTGCTTGGTGATACCTGTGCTCCTTGTTCTAAACTTGTGAAACGTGCAGAATACAGACCTGCACAGAATGTCTTAGGCCTCCTTCTTCCTAACATTAAATGCAGGCAAGGTGGCTAATACATTTTCTACAAAGACAGACTTTGCTTCTTGCCAGGCATCTGGCTCAACCTTGTACTGGAGACCTAGGAGATGCAGCAATTGACTGATCTTAGAGCTCTTATTTTCCTGAACTTCTAACTTTTACTTTTCCTTTAATCATATAAAGTGGGCCAATGTTTTTATCAAAGCCAGACATAAACCACTGGTTCATGCTGACAACAAGCACACAGCTTAGCCCTTTGAGCTGTACGTAGTGCAGAAATTAATGAACTCTTCAGTTTGTGGTAAGTCCTGTGATGTTCAGGTTGTGTTCAACAGCATGAAGTAAAAGGGTGAAAAGTATGATAAAGTTTACCAATAGATTAACTTAAGGATATACCTACATATATATATATCTCCTCACACACAAGTTGACATTTCCTCACACAGTATATAGATTATGGAGCTTTTTGTCAGTGGGCATAGTGGATGCCGAAAGTTTACATAAATTCAAAAAGCAGTTGGGTTTTTTGTCCATGAATTTGTCCATTTGGGGTAATTAAACACAAAGTGCAACTTCATTGTCAAGAAATCCCTGTGCTGCAAATCTTTGGAGCCTGGGAGAGTGTTCTGGGAGAATTTTGTTATATGACTGCTTGGTTTTCATGCTCTTTTCCCAGCAAAGGTTTCTGTGGGAAACAGGATATAAGTCCTTGGGTGTGATCTGGTTTGGATGTTCTTATGTTCGTCCTTGGTTTTCAAAATTTCAGCCTTGATCATAACCAGAGCCAGATGATGAATACTTACATCAAAGGGAAACATAATTAGGGACTCACAGTTGATAGCAGTCTGCATCTAGCAGAACAGTGCAAGATTAAAAAATAAATTAATTTCTGCAATTCTGAAAACTCACATTCATAAGGTAGTAAACTGAGATACCTGGGATGTTGGAGGAAGCGATATTAGAAGCATTTTTTAAAATTCAAAAGAGAATATCAGAATTAGCCATTTGTGTTGAAAGGCAGTGTGCAGATCTGGACTGATGTCAGTCCTTGTCTAAAATGACCGTTCAAAGTTGAAAAGGCCAAGTGTTTGAGGAAGATGTTTAGTAGCATGCTAGTCCTGACCTCAGACAACAGTCACGCTCATCCAACAGCTCTCCCTTACGCTTTTGCCACTTTGGACTGTATCTATATCTTAACTTCTGGAGGATCTTTGTTTATATTGCTGTACTAAGATTTTTACATAGGTGAAACTTGATTATATCACAAAGGATTTTAGGCTGGCGTTTCTTACATTTTACTTGTCTGTGATGTGACAGAGATAGAACCATTTAGCCATCTCTTCATGCATATGTGTTCAAGGAAAGAAGGTAAAAGACTGAGGAGAAAACTGAACTTGAGTTCCCCACATCACTAGAGAAGTGCTCTAATGACAGCTGTTGCAGGAGTCGGGGGAAAGGGGAATGTGCATTGCAACCTGCTTACTTGGACGTGTGCTTTGGTTTTTGAAGTATAACCCCTGCTCATTTTTTTTTTTCCAAAGAGAAGGCTATAGTTGTAGAATTCCAGCATATACATGAGTCCTTGTAAACAAGAATTTGCCATCTAAAATTGAAAAAATAAGTAATTAAAATATGTTTCTTTCAGTGTGTTTCCTTTTGGCTAGCTTTTGTGGCTTCCCTCTTAGTGTGCTGCATGTTTGTGAATCTTTTCTTAAAATGCCACAGACAGAATATAACAACTGAAACACCTAACTTAAGTGGTGTGAACATCACACAGAAAACCTAGCATGTAAGAGGCATTACAGTGCATAAGAGCCATTACAACACATAAATGTAGTTGTAGATATTTCTACGTATAAGCAATCTCTTCCTGAGGGAATAAATACAATAAATTTTCTGAATGGGAAAAAAATACACAGAACTACAGAGCTGATATCTATGAAATCTTAAAAACTACTCTTGAGAGAGAGTTGAGGAATTGCAGGATGATTAGCATTAAACACCTCTTAATGCCAAATATTAGCATTGACATGTCTCTCACACGAGACTTGCAAACTTTAGGATTATATTCCGAAGAAATGCTTGATCGTAAGGATACCCTTCCATTGTCGAAAGAACACAAAGTATAATTTATCACTCCACAAAACATACTCTGAAGACATGTGCTGGCTACATAGGAGAATGTCATTTAGAGAGATAAAGATCATATCAAAGGTGAAAGCTTGGAAAATTCAGTACATAATATGTATAATATATGAAAACTCAGCTCACAATGTGGCTGCAAACTAGAGGCTAGCATGGGGTGACAATTAAAGAATGAGTTGCCAAATCATGAAGATTTGGTTAACAGAGAGTAACTGACAGCTGAATAATAGGGGACTTTAATGGGTAATAACATTTCTGCTACACACATCTGTAATAATAAAAATGCCCTTTTCTTGCTAATACCAGGACCTGGTAATTATTGTCAGGAGGGATTATCTTGTTCTTAGATTTGCACTGAATTTTATAATCATTGAACCAGTCTTCAGTGCCAATTAAAAAATGGAAATTCCATCACCTTTTATCTGCTTTCAGCTGTTAGGATCAACATTTTGTTTTAAATCTTGATTTAATTTATGCTTCCTTCCATGTGCCAAGTGAACTCATCCTGTTTATTAAAAAAAAATCTTTTTTTTTCCTAAGCCTTTCACAAAGTTTTGACCTTTTAACCAAGAAATTCAAGGCTTGACCTTTCAATGTGCATGCATTTATCATGTCTGACTCATAAAAAGCAGCTTGTGACATTGCTTTGCATATTCATAGCCTTCAAATCATCATCACAACAACCTGTGTATGCAGCCTGTGAGAGTCAAAATCCAGATTTGAGTGGAATATTTGTCTGGTGCTGGTTGTTAAATATTTAAGAGATGGTCAGAAGAAGAAAGTGATCTAGGATTTATAGAAATCAATGAGAATTTTCTGTTTTCTTCACACAGCTTCACATCCCAGTCTAAATTATAAGTGAATTACATATGTCTCTTTATTTGTTGCTCTGCAGGGTCATTGCTGTATATTAGGAAATTCTGTTGACTGAGTTTATAAATTAGGTGTTTCCCAAGGTTAATCAAGACACCAAAGTTTGGGATCTGTGCTTCCCAAAGGCCTACACAGCGACCCAGGCTTTGAACACTGGAACTTCAATTAGATGCCTGAGGTTACTGTGAATACTCAATCATCCATGTCTATGAATAACATGACTACTGACATGATGTAGATTCAACAGATTTAACTTTTAACCTTGCTTGTAAGAAGAATGATGAGAAATCTGCTGTACTAAATTTTGGAGCTTAACTCCTCTAGAACACGATACACATAATCCTTAACAGCTCTTAGTGGAAGAAGCAGCTCCCTGACAATGCAATAAAACCTTTACCTGCTAGATTGTAGTATGTTAAAAACATAATTCCAGTGTAATAAAATGAAAAAGAATGCTCATGGGAAACAGAGTAAATTCTTTGGAATGAACACATATATTATTCACCTGTTCATACGTTTAGTAAGTTTTTATATTTTAAAATTAAGATTAAAAATAAGGTTTTTTTTAATTAATGTACTGTGTGCACTTAAGCAACTTCTGCAGAATGAGGTCTTGAGTATTGATAGAATGAATGGAAATTTAATGTATCTCTGTCTCCTTGGCAATGTAGTACTACATTTTCTGTTTCCTGGACAATTTACATAATTATGCCAACTTAGTGGACATCTGTTTTCATATCCTCGAACAAAATTACATGGTTGAAATGGCACTGCTTCCATTTTGCCTGTTGACATAAGCTTTTGAAGTTGAAAGGATAACTAAAAGTTGAGCACATGTTCTTAGGGAAATAAAAGCCATAAAACTAAGATATGAATATATGCCTTGGGTTCTTATCTCCTTAAACTCCATCCTTTTCAGTTGCATCTGAGCCAAACAAAGTACAAGTGCTGACTTGCTAATTAGGCACAGTGGGGATGCAATATTTCTTCAGGCTGCCCCTCAGTGATGTACAATCCAGGCAGCACAAATTACTTGCAATGAAAATTCAAAACTGTGAAGTTAGCAACCAGAGTTTGAAAGTGTTTCTTCCTCTCCTGCCAGCTCGTGTGTAGATAAAAGAGCGAGTTTCATAGAGTATCATGCACAGTCATGGTTGGGGCGTGTACATTATGGTTGCCTATGAAATCTGGAGGGACTATTCCATGACCTGAGCCCTTTGCAGTACTGTGTTCCTAGGCCATCCCCGGAGCATACCCTTCCATTGATGGTTCTTACAAGATATTGGGGAGTGCAGTTAGGCAATGACACTTAGAGAGTGTTCAGGTAATATCCCAGATAGATCAGGGTATGGCTTACCAGAGTGGAGAAGAGAATGAACATAATTTAGAAGCAGATCCATCCAGCTGGGGGAAAAGAGTGCTTGGATTTTAAGTCTTCTCTCTGGTTCCATGTTCCAATCTTTAGAAAACCACGGTCTGACTTTCCGATGGACCAAGATGCCTGATGATCAGAGATTTACACTGTGGTTTTGTTGCCTATGTTGTGTTGTCATCTGTTGTAATTTGTTAAGAAATTTAAGTGACTGGTGGATGGCCATGGTGGTAATGAGAAACCTAATGACAGGAGTCTTCACACAGGACAACAAATTAATCTGTGGTTTGCAGCAGTCATCTGAGTTTCATATCTCAATGCAGTGCAGATTTGTGGCCTTTAAACTTGATAGGCATCTTCTCATCTATTTGTAGTGTGAGGTATATATTCCTGGGAGATTGTACGGCCTTCAGTCAAAGCAGGATAGGCCCTGACTGTTGCCATCACTACTGCACTTCGCCAGGAAGAGGGTCACTGCCAGTCCCTCTGGTAGCTGGAAGGAATCTGAAGAGCAGAGGAGAAGGTGAAAACACACTAGGCCTAAGTATAACTGGGGGAACAAGGAAACGCCTTTCAGGAGAGTAGGGGATAATATTCAACAGATTTTGTGCTATTATGTTGGACAAACACTCCCACTGATGTAGGAGGCTCTGAGTAGGAATGGGAACCTGCCTGTAGGTAGGTTCCAAAGGTAGGCTTGAAGTCCTAGTCTGCAAATGTGGAGCAGGGATTTTCATTTGCCCGGGTATATAAACTCAGGGTCCTGGTTGTTACAATGCTGGTTTTCTTTTGGCTGTTTTTGTATCCAGAGCCATAAGAAAGTCAAATGCATATTGATTTTTCTTTCCAAAATGTGACCTGTCTTGATAAGGTTCATCATGACTAGAAACAAGAAGTGCGATAGCCCACTGTCATTACTATGTGTATTACATAATGGGAAATTTGTCATTACTATGTGCATTATATAACGGGAAATTCATTTGCATCTAGTTTAGTCATAGATCAAACTCCTGCACTTAGCTTGCTCTGCTGTGTATTATAAGGTCTCTTAAGATAACATTCACACTTATTCCAGTAACCAACATCATTTTAAGTTAAGGGCAAAATAAATAGAAATCAAGCAGGTAAGGTATTCTATCATTCTGTTTACATTTCTGTAGCTATGTAAATATTTCCTACACAAAGTAAACCACCAGAACAATGATGGGACACTTGAAATCTGCAATTTCTAGTAGCAGAGAAATGGAAACATAATCTGCCTCATAGTTTTTCCGAATTGCCCTACCACAGTTAAACCATTGTTTAAAATCACATAGAAAAATCCTGAACAAATTCTGAACAAATCTTACTAGCTTGGTATTATTAGTATCCTTCATTATGAAGAAGGTTAAAATCCCTAGTTGTTCACATTAGATGGCCAGTGCACTTATATGACAAATTCTGGAGCTTGCCGTGACACAGAAAATGGGCACATCCACATAAATGCAGCGTCTGGTACACCAGCATGAAAAATGAAGTGTCGGCCACATACAGGGGTAGCACAATTGTATACTCTGCAGAAGAGTGCATTTTTCTGGTAAAGGTGTGAATGTTGCTTATGATACTAATAAAACTTAGCAAGCCCTTTTTCCTCTTGCTTTCCATTCTTTTCCCAGTTTATTTTTTTCCCCTCATTCCACATTCAGGATGACCTATCCTGCACTTCTGTTCAAAAAAACCTGAATTAATTCCTGACATTGTACACTTTCTTTATTTGCAGAGACGTCACTTCAGTAACAGGATGACATTTTCAATACCTTGTTTCTCTGCAAAATCTAGGTGATCTCATATTGAAATATTTAGAGTGGAAGCCTATCTGGACTTCTTGTAGTCATACTCAGGTCCCAGTTCAATAAATGTAGTCCTTCTCTGACAAAATACTTTAGGTATACATTGATTTACATGGAGATAATGGAGTTAAATAACAATCAGCCATGCATCCATGCTATGCTGAATTCATACTTAAATACAGTCTAGGTCTGGAGGGATAATTTAATGCTGAAGGTAACACGTGTCTCAGTTTTTTTCAGGATCTGCCTTATTTTCTCTGCTTCTATAATCTTTTTGTTAAAGCAATGTAAGAAGACTACCTTCTATGATAAACTGAAGGAAGTATTACTACTCTGATGATGAGTTCAGCTTTTATTATTTGTACAAAGAATAAAACTGACATGGAATGGAAGTACAGGTGCTGCACTTCTAGTTATGTGATGAACTTGGCATTGCATCACAGAGATTAATGGGTTTTCTTCTATCAGATATCCATTCAGAAGCATTTGTCTGACACAGCAATTGCCTTATTTGTTCCATGGACAGGGTGAACAATTTTTTTGGAAAAATTTCCAGGTGAAAAGGGTATAACATTTCTCTCTTTACTTAAAATGTTCTCCTTTTCTCTCCCCAGTTGTCAATTAGAATATGCTATTTTTAACTATTCCACCACCAACTTCCAATTGCCCTTGTCTGCTCTATCTTACTAGTGAACTTATCACCAGCTAATTTAATGATGGACCTAACCTGGGAAAAAATACTCAAAGATTTTTGCCCGTGCACTGATCATGATTAAGACCATGTTCTCACCATGTTGAGAGGTTATACTATGGTAAATGATGATTGATATTGCAATTGTTAATAGTAGTTATTATTGGCAATTGTTTCTATGTTAGATTCTCTTCATCATCTGGGTAGGTTTTGAAGTGCTCCTTACAGTTAGACTCAAGCTCTGATGCATCTGTTCAGGCTGTGGACCACCTTTTTGAGTTCAGCCTTAACAGGAATGCTTAAACAGTAACAGGTTATAAGAGAAGTCGAATCTACTCCCTAAAAAAAAACTCTCATCACCTTCCTATGAAATACATCAACATCTGTGGAAGCTGCCTGTGTGGCTGTTCAGCACCTTTTGTTTGTTTGGTGTGGTGTTTTTTTTCCTTCTAGGATTCTCTTCTTTAGTCATCATGCAAAGGTTGTGTCTGCATAAGAACTTTTCATAGCAGCAGAGATGCACGATGGCTGGGATTCCTGGCCATCAGGAGGTCAGTGGTAATAAAACCAACCAGAAGGTGTCATCTTAAAATATTTTTACACTTAGTCATCTGTGACATGAAACTAAGAAAAATAAGGGTTGTTTTGCTCTATGCCATAGGCTTTGCTTTTGATTTGCTGTCATCATTTGATATGTTGATAGCAGCTTCATTTTCTTATTCAAAATCTTACACAAACTTTGCTCCTAAGCTAGTGTCAGAAGAGATGCTCCCCGAACAGCCTGTGCTCTTCTCAGCTGCAGAGGCAGCAGAATAGCACATTCATCACCACATCCTGAACAGTCTCCATGCCAGTTCTGGTGCCGGAGCAAGCAGGTCTCAAAGGATCCCTGA
>Ga0181612_120272_pt1 | contig 19707 bp, 10 predicted proteins | sample HoacroProtozoa21_FD_119630 | JGI IMG/M metagenome (GOLD analysis project Ga0181612, IMG submission 119630) | Hoatzin crop microbial communities from Cojedes, Venezuel. Combined Assembly of Gp0051906, Gp0051904, Gp0051908 | reverse complement strand
TAGAATCATAGCATCATAGAATGATTTGGGTTGGAAGGGACCTTAAAGATCATATAGTTCCAGCCCCCCCTACCATGGGCACGGATACTTTCCACTAGACCACATTGCTCAAAGCCCTATCCAACCTGACATTGAACACTGCCAGCAAGGTGTAGCCACAGCTTCTCTGGCAACCTGTGCCAGTTGTACTAATTTAAGCCTTACAGGTTCTGTGTAAACAGACTTACTCTTCATCCTTCACTCTCCTCTAGTTAAGAAAGTAGTATGTATGTAGAAAGGCAAAAAAGGGGGACATGATGCAGGAGAAATTGTATTTTCAGTACTTTTTTCTATCCACTGAGCTGGTTTGGTTGATGAGCATTTTCTGTAAAATACATAAACTTCTCTGCACCGCCTCACACCTCCTTTATTCATGGGTGAGTAAGATCTACGGTGTGTGTGGTTTGGAAGATCGAGCCTGTTGTTAGAATGAGCTAGGGGACACCTGCAACCGGGAGAGGTGACAAGGTCTCTGAATATGCTTTCCATGCAGCAGTGATCTCAGCAGCACTGAGGTGGAGGATGCACCTTATGCAGCCCTCTAATGATCGTTTCTAGCCTCCAGAAATCAGGGAAGTCCTGGTGTTTTGAAAAAGCTGTACATAACCTCACTTAGGGTAGGATTGCCATGTGTCTTTCAGATCAGTGGAAGAGTGGAAGTATCTAGTGACCCTCAGAGCCTGGAGAACACCTGGGTCCTGCCTTCATTAGGAGTGCTACAGTGCCAATGAGCACGCTGCAACAGTCTGTGGAGGCATTTTAGCATGGTAAAGTAAGTGTGAAATAAGCCAGGGTTTCCCAAAGGTAGCCAGCTCAATTGAGATAATAAATAGCACAGTGCACTAAGTCAGGAAAAAGGTGCCGGTCAGACAATTAGTGTTGGCAACTCTGGCTATTTTCCTTAAACGTGTTCGCTGTACATGGCAGTAAATTCTAGATGAAGCTAATCAACAATGCAGCTAGGCTACTGAATTTTCACTAGAAATTATTATCCTGTGAATTGTTACTAAATTAGTTGTACTTATATCTGATGTGCCTGATAACTAGAACACTCTGCTGTCTTTCCTGTTTTTGGCTTCATGAAGTGCCCTCTCCCAGCTATGTGGCTTTCTACCACCAGCAATACTATGGAGAACTTTGCACTTTGAAATAATTGGGTTGATTGTGTGTATGATACCTACTTGACAGCTGCAGGGAAGTCTTTTTTGGACTGGATTAAAAGCTCTCAGATTTGGAATCGAACATTTTCCTTTTAGATTGATTGTTTTCTTGCTCAGACTGTTGAACCCAGGAAAAAGAAAACCCAGCGTGTTTGCAGATGCAAATGCTGCCTACCCTGTTCTTGCTGGGATATCAGCCTACACTGTGTCTTTTTAAGGTAGCTAAATAACATCCAGGCACTTTGCAAAGTATAGAAATTGATCCATGAGCATGAACAATGGAAGAAAACTATGACCCAGAAATTTCCAGGCTGTGCAAACTTCCCGATGTTGAGACTTAACTGTATAGTGACATTTCTGCTTCTCATTGTACTTTCAGTGATTACTGAAGAAAGAGAGTTTGAAAGATTATTACACTTCCTTTGTAAAGATGATGGGAAAATATATCAGCTCTTTTCATTGCCACAGTAATTGTAAAATCAATCACATTACTTATTATTGTTATCTCTTCACCTTTTATATTCGTAAGACAGAGCAACACTACAAAGTTAATACAGCAAACATTCGTCAATTCAAGCTGTCATTCTCATGACAGTTTATTTCCTGGAAATGAGAAGGGGAAAGCAAACAACTCACAAGCCCTAGAAAAGCTGAAGAAAAAATCACCCACAGATTCCACAGCGGTATCAGAAGCTTCTTGTCTTAGTGACCTGTATTTTTTCCTCCTCATAGCCGATACTTTCAGTGGTGTTTTTCCTTTTCAACCGGATATTTTCTCAGTTCTGTGCATTGCTCTCTCCTGCTATTCCGAAGTGTCTGGTGTATATATGTTTGGATGTGGAATTTGGGGAAGTGAAGCTTCCACCTTGCCAAGTGCCAAAGGTGGAAGACAGCTCAACATACTGAACCAGCAAAAATATCTCATGGCCATGGGCCACGGATTCAGATGATTGGCACTGGCAGTGGTGAAGAATTGAGTCCAGGTAGCTGCTCGTGGCCCACCTTTGCCTTTGTCCTCTCCTTGTAGACTGGTGTGAGCACTTTTTTGGTCTGTTGTACAGTTGTGCTGAGGCACTACAAATTTAAGTCACACAGCCAGTTCCCAGACCTATGTTGTTACTCTCTCCTTAGGCATAAGAACACTCAGCATATGGAAGAAATGTTTGGCCCTGTCCTGAGGCATTTCGGTCTACTGGGAGAAAGTGCTGGGACGCTGAAACAGTGACAGCACCATGAAGCTCCCACGGGATGGTGCACGCACCGTGGTTTTCACGTTTCTGTCCATCAAAGGCCCCTTGGCTTCATATTTGCTTCATACTTCTTAAGCGTATGCTGTAGGAGCCAAACTGGATGTATGGACTGTTGGACTTCACGTCATTTCTGCTGTGCTGACAGTATAAAACTGATGATATGGAGCAAGAGGTGAACAGGGGAACTAGAGAGGAAGTGAAAGCCGAGCAGAAAAATTACAAGATCGCAGTGTAGATGCAGTGCCTTGAGGCTATTGATTCATGTGACAACAAGCAGTATTAAGAGACCAGTGGGAAGCTCACCTATCCTCAAGCTGAAGAAAATGCACATGTAAGGAATCAATTGGAGAAAAGAGGTATATGTACTTCTTTAGGCAGTGCAGTGTTTTAAAATTCTATCTTTAAATCAAGATGTACAGCTTTGTGCTTAAAGCTTTGCCAGGTGGCTGCCTGTCCCTTCCTAGGTTTACCATACAGAGTATGTATCTTCATGTTTGTTTCCCTGCTGCAGTGTCCCTTCAGCCACACGGAACCTCGTATTTGAAGTAATTTTTCTTTGTCTGAACTCCCAGAAGAGGCAACTACCCTGCAGTTTCCATCTCTGATTGTTTGGTCTGTGGCGTTCCCTGAATCAATACCTCTGAATTCTGTTTAAAAGCCCGTGCTTCTTCCCAGAATTTGTGTATTTCAAAACTGACCTCTAACATTGCTTTTACCAGCCCACCTTTGAGGAAGCAGATGGTGTGCTCTGAGGGCTCCGTGAAGTCCATGCACAGCTGAACCCATCTGGCACTGGAGGATGCTATCCTGTATTGTTTACTCACGATAGCTAGCAGGCAGACTTTCTGCGGGTATCACCATCAAATGTTTCCCCTCTTTCTTCATTTTCTTTGTTACCAATGCATTCAAACTCTATACTCAGTGCAGCAAGATGTAAATGATGTTCAAAACAAATTCCCTGCCCAGTGATGCTTAGAAAGGAAGCGTGGCCTGTTGAAAAAATCAGTATTGCAGTAGGGCCCACAGTGGCACAAAGATACAAAAGAAAACATCCTAGAATGTAATTTCATGAAAGTTTTTGTTCAGTATTCAGAATCTGAAACACTACTTTAGCATGCTTCATGCTGCTCCCTACTGGACTGCAAATGATTAACTTAAATATTTATTAGCATCTGGTGACTCTCTTAGCCTGTAGCCACTAGGCAGAGATCAGATACGTAATCTGCCTGTACTAGTACCTTACACAGGAGCCTCTGTTTTGTGCTTTTTCAGTACCATCTCACTCCTGGAAGGAACAAAGAGAGTTTTTCAGCAAAGATGATCAGGTTGCACTAACTTAACCTGTTGAAATGAATAGAAGGGTTGCACCCCTGCGGTCCCTGGTTTTGCAGAGGAGAACCCAACACTTTCTCCATTGAAAATTTTTGTTTTATGTTCAGGGAAAAATTTATCCTGACTGTAATTTTTAAGTTAGTGGGACAACACTGACAGTGAGTCTGAATCCCATGCAAGCTGCCTTGCAAGTCTCACAAGTGCTTATGCAGCAGCGTCAGCTAATGCCCTGGACAAATTCAGCAGTCCCACAAGAGCCTTTGCTAAATTGAAGTAAAATATTGTAGCTGGACTTTTCTCTAGCTAAGAACCAGTAACGAAAGATCTTATCCAAAGGGATGCCACAGCTAGGGGAGAAAACTCTTTCCAGAGCGCTTTGATAAGTAAAGAAATTGGGATTTGTGTCTAGCTTGTAAAGTCATCAATTAACTCTGGGCTTCCACATAGTTTTGCTGCCCCTTTTTTAATTGTTCTGGGAAGAGCACAAGTATGGTTGTAGCCTCTTCCTTCCCAACAACAGCGGAGAGAGGCCTCTTTAGCCCTTTTCCTTTGAATATAATGTGAAGTTTTCTCATATGCTCACTTTTCACACATCCCTGATGCTGCCAGCAGTGTAAGACTAAATATTTACAGAGCTTTTTCGTGACTAGTTGTCTCCTAAAACTTTAACAGTTTTTTTTATTTTACACAAGTTGTTTAACACTGCGAAGGGTAGAGAAATACAAGCTTGTTTAAATTTGCAAAAGTTTGTTGCTTTGTGTTTTTAAACTTTTTTCCTTTTTTTCTCCTCAACAGTTATTTAATGTAAATGATTATGGGGATAGCTGTCTTTGTACTTCAGTGCTTGAATTTCCATGTACCTCTTCTTTTTCAGTTTTACAAAAAATGTCATATACAGGAAAACATTGCAAATGTAACTTTATACTTTTATATTTGAAAAATGGGCAATGTTTACCTAGGAAAGAAACTGCAGGAGCTTGTATTGTTCATTTAGTGGTAGTTGGAGTTGAGGAAGACCATACGAATGTGAATAGGTCTGGTGTACTTTCAGAGCATCAGTTAGAATTAGACCTGCATAAATCCCAAGTCAAAACAACACAATGTTCAAAATCAGATTTCCCCCCCTGCTTCAGTTTTAATCCCTGAACATGAATTTTGTAGGCAATTTTTCTGACAGCAGAACTTTTGTTGGCATTCTATGAGTTTTTCCAGCCTTTCTGCTCATCAATGGCAATTTCAGAGGCAGCTTTTCAAAGCAAAGTTCCAAATATGGGAGAAGTTACCTACAGTTCCTTCTTTTTTTCAGATGGTCGAATCTGGCATATATGTTCACCTGGATAGTCTGGTTTTATTCAGTTGCAGAGAGGGATGGAGGGGCTGACTAGGCTGTACTCTCAATGAACCTTTTAACGTTGCAAGTGTGGCGCTCATGAAGCCTGGTTTCTTATGTGCCAGAGCAGAGGCTCTCTTTAGATCCTTTGTTGTTTAATAATAGTGGAGAGGTTATGCTGCTGTGATTTCCTCAGTGGATGTTCAGTCACGTACACTGGCCATTTATTGTCATGCAATGTGTACAAACAATGTTTTAGAAAACTCTGACATAGTTTTAAATTGGCTGATGGTTTCATTGGTCTCTAGAGATGGGCAGACAGTTTGAATCACCCTCATTTTCTTAAGCAACGTTGTTTAAAAGGTATCATTTAGACTAAAACTTAGAGGGTTTTTGCACTTTATTTTTCCCTCGAAAGGCCTTTGATTATTCTGTGAATTCACTAGGTAGCCAGAATGGCTATCTCAAGGGGAAACCAAACAAGAATGGGTTTTTTGAGTCCTTTTAGATCCAGTTAATTCCATATAAGAATATTATGCTACTGTTAAGGTAAAGGATTTTTTGAGGGATGAATGAAGTCTGCTGGGAAACATCAGGGTTTTCATACCCCAAACCTACAAAGTCTTCCTATTCTAGTCAGAGACCAGCTTCTTTTCCTGACAGTATGCTACAGTCTAGAACCCAGCTCATGTGAACTCATGGTTACGGAAATGCCTTTGTAGGCTGAAAGCCATGTGATAATGATGTGTGTTTGCTCTACTTGTGATTCCAGGTTCAAAATGCATTTTAAAATTCTTAAAAATTAAGTTTTAACTTTACTTAAGTTCTTTTCTTGGCACCTTAGAATAATTCTTCACTTGCCATGATTCATATCAGTATCACTGCATTTAACCAGTGCTTGACTAAACTATTTTGTCCTCGCTAAGTGGTTGCTTAATTAGAATGTCTTGTGTTCTAGTTTGCCTCAAATGTAGATGAGATATTTTCAGTGTTCACATTAAATTGGAGGAGTTTTTTGTGGAAGACAAATACAGACTCCACATAGCTTGAGCTCTAGCTTTGTTTATGTCTTTTACAGTGGGACAGAATGTGTAACATCGTTCCAGATGCTCATCCAAACCTTACTGAAAATCCCTAAGAGCACAGATCCTGTTCTGCCGTTGCCACCTCTTACGTGAGGTGTTTGTGAGTTGGCGTGCCTAGCATTTGGTGTGGCAGGGGAGGTTGGAATGATGACCACTGGTAGCATAAACTGGACAGAACTGGGAAAAGGTGGACTGGATATGCCCTCAAAAGTTTTGGTCTATTAGATGAAGATTAAAATGATCTTTGATAATGCAGCAACTTGCACAAATTTCTTATTCGCTGTAATGCTCAGCGTGATAGCTTTGAAATAACTGGCTGTCCTGATACACATCCCTTCCCTTTCCCTTCCCTTTCCTCTTATGCTGCCATGCTGTTGCCATCTGATACAGTATTTGTGAAGCTTTCCTTCTTCGTTACTGGACTGAAGGTCCTGAGAAGCTTTTTAGCTAGAGTGCACATCTCAGCATCCGTGTTGTGGCCATCTAAGTGCTTCATTTAAGGAAGTGGATGGCAAAATAAAACAGCTTTGGACAGCTTCTTTATCTGTTTGTCCCATATTGCCTTATTGATAATGTTGTGCAATCTTATTAGCATAATGCAGAAATAAGTCTCAGGAAGGTCAAGCAAAGCAAATCACGGAGATGCTGCTAGTGAAACCGAGGGTGAGAGAGGAAAATAGAAAGAAAGGGAAGGATAGGCAGGAACAAGATAGCATTGGTGCCAAGACTTCAAGCTAATCCATATTTATTGTGCCTGTTTAGCAATATTTGAGGAATGAAAATTTACCAAGAAAAACATGAAAACATTTATCTGCAAAAGGATCATTTGGGAGCTAATACTTCCTTCAGCCAGAGCCTGAGCAGCAGGGTATTTGGGTACTGCAATAGTGAGTACAGCTGAAGTGCTTGGTGCCTCTACAACAGAAAAGCCAAACCAATTGGTCTGCAGGTATCTGCAACCTGATGACACTCCTGCGTGGCATGTGGGATCCAACAGTGCATGCAGGGGATGAAGGCGGGAGACAGAAGCCCTTGTAAACAGATAATAATGTGCAGAAGTTTATATTAATAAATGATCTTTACAAGTTACCGGTTGTTCTTTGTTGCATCGTTTTCTTATTATCACTATTCAAAGACGTTTTTAGTGCTGCTCCTCTTTCTAAACTTGCGTTATTTCAAGCAGATGTTTTTGAAGTGCCTTGTTTGTGTTCCACTGAGTGCATGCAGGAAAGCTCAGGCAATTTTTTTTTTTCCATCTTACATGAACAGCCATGAATGAAAAGTGTTTCCTACAATTTACCTTTTTGTCAGCTGCATGCATTTCTCTTTTTGCAATTTTTAGTGCAAACTTTGCATTGTTTAATTTTTATCTGCTAATCTATTTTGTAGTACAATGAACAAGCCACCCATTTCAAAAGTTTCTTTTCCCCCAAGAGGTCATTTCCCAATCATGCTCTCCAAATTTGGCTAATTGCACTTTTGACCCATCAGGTTGCTGAATATGTATTTCATGGAATCTTGAGGCTTTTCCATAACATTTTCAAGTGGTAATTTGTACCAGCTGGAGAAGCCATTCTAACTCAGTTTTTGTGGCTCAGTAAAGGAGAGGTTACTATGGTTGAAACAAGGAGGTAAGATTCCACCAAACAGAAGTGCATGATATCTTTTTAGGATGGACTTCTTGGGTTGCTTGCATAGCCTTTTTGATTTCATCTCTAAATAGGACATTGTGGTCTTGAAGAAATGAGTGTGGCTCAGAAATTTGATTTCACCTGAACTTGCTTTATTCATCAGTGCTGCAGTGGCCAGATTGTGGTTTTGGGGTAAGTGCAGTTCCTGTGCATGTTAGCAAACATACAGGTTGGAAAGGTGTGCAGCAGTTAGCAACAGTACACCTGGATCTATTAACCAGGCTGGTAATTAGACAGGGAAGTAGTCTGCACTGCAAAGTTCAAACTACCAGGGTATCAGTAAAGACCGCTGTGTGAAGAACTCTTCCAAATCATTTGCATTCCAAAAAAACATGGCTAGGGCCCTATCTTAACTAATTTTTTTTACAATTTGTAGCTTGGCAACCTGCAGATTTCATTTTGTAATTGCCTTTTCTTGCCATTTCTCTCCAAAGACTATAGTGTTCCTGATAGTGCCCAGGTTGTTAGAAATTCCTAGCGTGGCAAATACCTATCTCAACACCTTCATTGTCTGCAGCTAAAAGTTGGCAACAGCCTTGTTTTTCCAGCCTTTAGCAAAAGACAAGGGAATGTTTACTGCTAACTCTGGGAATGATTCCCTCAAAATAAAGATAATTAAGGGTATAGAGAATGGGCTTGTTTTGTAGAAGTATAGACTGGCCAACTTGCAGCCACCAAGAGGGAAATGATTTTGCAGTTTAATGCAGGCTTTGTGGGCTTTAGGAGGACAATAGCTTGCTTTTAACAGTATTTGTTGAAAGAGTAAATTGTGTATGGAGAAAAGGCATATTAAGTATCTGAGCTAACAAAGGCACATGCTAATACTACCAGGGAAGCGTGGTGAACTCCTGAACTTTGAGACTGGTTTCTTCAGGCTACAAAAAGTGCATAGTGGAGTTTTTCTATGGTGATAAGTAAAATTTTGATTCTCACTCAGCTAATTTTTCTGATATTTAGACCAGCGAATCAGCTGTGTAAGTAATATCAGTCAATTAGCTCTGTAATATTCTGGTAAGTGTGTTGGCCTGAATGGAAATCAGAGGACAAAAAGTGAGGATCCACATCTTACCTACCAAGGAAGGGTATAAGCCTTTAAATATAAAGGAAGTGGTTGAAATTTTTAACCAGAAATCTGAGTATTTTCCATTTATGCCAATTTAGAATAAAACAAAATCTGACATGTTTTATCGATGACTTGCCTCTGATCACAGAAAAAATTAGCAGCTCTGTAAAATGTATCTTTCATGAGAAAATGCTTTCTAAATCCAGATTTATGTATAGCACAGAATCTTTGGATAATATCTGTGATGATGACTTCAAGAGCATGCAGCTGCCTTAGGGATCTAGAGGAACTTAGGGGTCCATTAGAGGAAGCAGAAGTTTGCCAAACTCAAACCCATCAAAGACCGTTGAGGTTGTATGGGAATTTGCCATTGATCTGAGCCTGTCTCTTGCCGTAGCTGATGGGGATATAAGGGAGATATAGTCTTTGTCTGAGTCTCAGGAAGTGCTGATGGCTGAAGGTGTTCTGAAAGGAAGCAGCCCAGGAACCAGTTCTCCTGCCTTTGCTTACTGGGCATTTCTGAAGACCAGGCAGGGACATACTCCTGCCTGAACTTCATACAGCTTGTGGACTCTGATCTGCACTTGCCTAACTGCCCTGTGGGCTCCTAAAAGCTGCTCTGGAACGTAATTGATTTTAGGAACTAGAAAGAATGAGATAATGGCAGACTTCCTGCCCGTGGATATTTTAATGCTAACAGATGGGGAAGAACTAAGGTTACAATGAAATATTTTGAAATTATCTGTTGAACCCTTCCCTGATCTCTGCAGCGAGCATGAAGTAAAGAGTAAGCGTGGAGCTCTGACATTCAGATCTGCACAAAGCAATCTGCTAGCATCATTTGGAAGAAAGACCTTGCTCAAGGACCCAGAAATATGATAATTGTGGTTTCAAAGAAAAAGATTCCGTCTGTACAAAACAAAGGGGAATGCGTCATTGGATGCGTCAACACTAAACTGACAGTATGCGTTAGTTGCCTCAAATGCAAATTTAGATGGTTCATTTCAGGTACCTATTTTTAAAGATGCAAATTAAAAATTGTTAGATTTCTGGTTGACATGTTATAACTGAGGTCATTTTTTGTAAAAGTCACTGGTGATTTGGAAAGCCTTAGTTCCGGGAGACTTCATTTGCTGTCTTTAGATCTTCTTTTCAACAAATTCAGTGATCCTATGGTTTCCCCAAAAAAAGTAATTTATGCTAACATCTCAAAAAGTAGTAGTCTGCCAAAAGGAAAACTTACTTTGGGAAACACTAGTTATAGGACGGCTAGTTGTGAAAACAGAATATAGCAACCTTTCTTCCTCTCCCATATCTGAAATTTACCCTCGTTCAGCTCTCAGTTTATTCAGTGGAAAGAGTCATCTCACCTCATCTTAGCTATCTGAAACCATAGTGACTGCCTAAGCTCATCTTTGAGCTCATTGCTTTCATTAGAGGGGGAAGGAAGGCACATCAGAAAGGCACTGCACCTTTTCCTGAGGAAATATATGACAGGCAGCTTTTGAAGGGGGCTCATCCTGGCTATCCATCTCTAGTGACTTCCATGAACACCAGTGTGCCTGACTTCTACAAAAGGTTAGCACTAGGTGAGATGGTTGACTTGAATGAAAGAAGACCCGTGACCAAGACTTCTAAGGACCTCATCACCAAAGACTCAGGCATCAAAATTTTGCCAAGATTAAGGCTTTTTATTGCATGTATTTCCTGACTCAGTTCCCAAAGTTCAGAACCCAGGAATGGGGACGGTGTTTGCACATAGGAAGAGAGTATACCCTTTAGAAATTTTCAGTAACTGGAGATGGAGACAAGGGTAATTCAAAAGACTTGGTGCTGAGGAATTCCTTAGGTTGTTTTTTTATTGAAAATCCCCCAGTAAGCCAAAGTTTGCTAATGTTTTGGGCACATGACTTCCCTTCCTGTGATAGTCATGAAGTAATTTATGATTGTGAAGTGAAAATATTAACTATATATGATTTCACTTATAGTTGGCTAATGTGGTCAAAAACTTTTGACTTTCGGTGAGTTGAAACAAGCCTTTTGCCATTCTGCCAAGGCCACTGAACTTACTATTGCTGCTTTTTCATACTTCTAAATAATACAAAATTAATTGATTATGCCTTTTTTTTTTTTTTTAATTCAGAGGAAGAAGGCTGTTTCAGGAAACAGGAGGAAGACAAAACAATTACTTGGGAAATTGCTCGTAATTTCTTCTGATGAAAAATGCCAGTGTAGCAATGCTCTGTGTTTCAGTGATTGCTCCTTGCAAACACGTGTTTTTCTTTCTCTGGCTGTTGTCACTTACATTTTTCTATACAAAAGCAGTGATATAAGATAAATATCCAGGCTTATACAAATCTGTGGGGCCACAGGCTACGGGTTATTCTGGTTTTGGTTGTGTTTTGAGGGTTACTGCTGGAGCTGGCTTTCTAGGTTGTGTCTCTTCCTCAGTGGTTCACATGTGCTATATATGCAGAGCCTTAGACTAAGATGTGGCAGACTGTGGAATGAATTATACCTGCTGGCTGTTGTGAAAAGACATGGTGAGCTCTCAGATTACTTTCTGTATGTGCTGTACCCCTCTTACCAACCCGCTATTTGAATGGAGCATCAAAGGGTCTGCTATGCAAACTGTGGAGGCATCTGTCCACCCAGCTGTCTGAAGCTACTGCACATGTGCATTATGCTGCATAACCACATGCAGTCTGCTCTCGATACTTTTGGGCAGTGTTAAATATCCTGCACATTTGCTTTGCAGTTTCTTTACACCCTGACAAGCTGTCATGGGGCATCTGACAGACCGTGTATGTGCTTGCTGCTTAGCTGGTCTGCACGTGCTCTCTAACTCTGATATGTTCCCAGAATACCAGATTTATTGAGTTTGTAGATTATAGTGAGATAGCAGATGCACACCTATTTCTGTGTAGCAATTCTTGAATAGGAATACAGTTCACTGCACAGTGAACATCTGTTTCTCAAGCTTATTCGTGAATTACCTACTAGTAATTATCGTGGTGTTCCAGAAGAGCCTAAGGAATGTACTGTAGATCAGAAGGCAGAGTTTTGTCTTTCAGTTCAGCAGAGGTTTGTCTTTCCAGCCTGTAGGAGCGACCCCTGGTCTTTTTCTGTGTATAAACTGAAGTTGGCATTTATGCAATCAGGCCTACTTCTGATTATTTTTTTGTTAATTTCAAAGCTTAGGGTTGATTTTATATATTTTTTTTTTTTAAAAAAAGCAATTTGAGCTGGCTATCAAAAGAATGTCTTTGAATTCATTTTCCTGGTTTTCGTTACACCAGGGCAATTTGACTAACAAAAGCCACATAAGCACAGACTGGTATCAGAAGGTGCCTCTTATTCATGCCCTCAGAGTCAGAGTGACAAGGATTTGCTGAAGCCGAAAGTATTCCCCACAAGTGTCTAATTGTAATGATGTTCTGTTGTCTGCGGGAAACTCAGGAGGGAAGTTATTGTAACTGGGAGAAATCTCATTGTGTGCCAGTTTTTGCTCAAGAACCTCTGTGAAGAACAGGACTGTGAATAGAGTGTCCTGTACTGAAGTTAATGCTGACAATTTTGGGGGGAATATTTTGTGTATCTATGCATTAATCATGTCAAGATAAGCAGAAATAGTTTTGTATACAGATGTAGTAGCTTGCATTCTTATCCAATATGCAATTGCAACACCTTTTATAAGTATGCTCGCTTTCACGGAAAATTGGTGACATTTGAGACTGAAGGAAAGGCCCGAACAGCACAAAATTACTTTGCAGGAATAGGGAGAGGCTGTGAGAGCAAACCTGATTTCTCACAGAATGTGTTACAGGATCCTTTATGTTTACGGGAAACCCCCAAAATGTTCGCTCATGGAGTGCAGTGTTGGAATTACACTGAACGCAATAGGATATTGTCTGCTTAAGACAACTTTGACTTAAATTTTAAAAGTTGATTCCAAAGCATTGGAATCTTGAGGAATAGCAAAACCAGATTCTCTCCTGGGACATGAAACCAACATTCAGGATATGAGACCTGATGTTTTGATGCTACATACACCCATTTTTGTCAGGCATCTGTAAAATTTGGTTCTCTGTATAAAAATTTCCTTGAAATTTTTGTTTTAAAACACCAGGTTTTACTGATGTACCAAGAACATTTGCCACATGTTCTTGGTACATCAGTAAAACTCTAACAAAAGAGTTGAGGAGGGACATTCTCATGTATAGCTTAACTGTGCAATGATTCAGTGTTATGAAAAGGTTTTCTCTGTTTGTGTGTATGAACTGCACATATATTTGAAAGGAAGTAAGAATGATACATCTGATGTGGGGTTATTGCAGCAGGAAGCCAGTAACTCATTTTAGCTTTCTGTGTCACTATTAGTGAGGGTGAGAGAAGGCCTAACGTTGCTCAAATATCTTAAAGTTTTTCAGATCATTTTCATATTTTGCAGAAAAATGAGTCAAAAGCCGTTTTTGGTGTGCTGTGGACCACATCTACCTTCCGGTCCTCCTCCTCAGATGGGAGACAGGAAACTTTGAATAATTTCTTCCAGCCCATAACTGCTGCAAACTTTTGAACTCACAACCCAGGAAAATAATCCACTCGTGAGGATTTTCTGGTCTAGGGTGCAAGTCCTTTCTCCCACTGAGCTGTTCTTAAGGACTGACCTACCAAAGGTGGTTCCCTCAGTCTATCACCCTGGGATCTCAAATTTCGGTATGTGTTAAAAGGTTCCCCTCTCTGGTGAGGACCTTTGCTACGTGGGCAGGACTCTGTTTTGATAAGAAATTCTACTGCAGGCTTTCTTAATGAAACTTGTATGAGACTTAGCAGAGGCTTGTGAATGGCTTCTGATCTCAAAGAATTGGTGACAATTGATGAAAGAACATAATCTCTCTTGAGTGCTTAACCAACTCTAGCAGTGCTGTATTCAATAGCTTGCCCTCTTTTCCCAGCTGTAATAAAAAAAAAAGTCTCTGCTTTCTACAAACCTCACCAGTCAGGTAGTAGGCTGTCATGGTTGAAACAACATATTAATCAGGTTCAGCTGTCAGTATCAAACTGTTTAGCTGTTGATATCAAGAGTAAACCAGATAAATATTCCATCCTTGGTAATCTGTAATGATATTAGATTTTTTTTTTATTATTTTAATTTTAATGTGCATTCAAAGTAGTTTTTTCCTCAGCCAGCCCAATGGTATGAGAATGATTGTCAGAGGAGAAGACTGAGTTGTGCTGTTGAAGAAGTGTGGTGAGTCACAGTCACAAAGCTTTGAAAACAAATGTGGAGACCAGCCACACAGCTTGGCAGACTTACACTGGTTGCAGGAACTTGCCCCAAGTAGTCAGGCGATACGTGTGCTTTGCATGTTAATCGAAGCTGACTGGTATCCAGACTGCGGTGGTGTTAATCATCTCTGCAGTGATATGTAATGCTATTTTTAAAAAAAACCAACAGCATAAAAGCAAACCCTCTAGCAAAGGAGATAAATATTTGTACACAGAAACTGTTTTATTTATAACAGAGAGGAGAACGCTTGGAGCGGTTACTCAGAAATTTTACATTTCAAGAACGTGCTGAAAACAGCTTCACTCCTGTTACTCAGTTTGGATCTAGAGTGGCTTTGGGTCTTTGAGCTGTGTAACTTTCACAGCCTGAGTTCAGTTGCCTGGTTTCTAGTAATTTTCTCTCTCCCCGAATCTTATGATAGCTAGTACTTCAGGGAAACATTAAAAAGAGCGGGAGTGGGGCTGTGGAACAGCGTACACTTTGGATAATCTCTCGCCTTCACTGAGGACCCAGCCCGCCTGCTTTACACAAATGAACTGCTCTGCTGAGTGCAGTGGGATTATGTGCAGACACTCTCAGGGGTTTGTACGGTGGGTGCGTACAGAGATTTCCCTGGGAAAGGCAGTGTGGAAGGCTGTATTCTGGAAGTAGTCTGGCACCTTTTCTAAGAAGACATCTTTTCTAAGATACACCTACTTGAGCTCCCTGCGGTGTCAGAGGAAGTTTGAATGCTGAGCATTGCTCAGGACTAGGGTTTTCCTTTAGGCAGTTAAGGGATGATCTGAGGACTAAAATGTGAAATAACTGTGCATAGAAGAAAGGTTCTCAGACTTTTCCATAGTATTTGGCAGACTTTCACAGAGAATTTGCAGACTGGAGGGATGGCTTCCCTGGGAAATTTCATTACGAAAGGCATTAACTGTATCTTAATGCAATTAAACAAGTAGATTTAGGGCTAATATTGTGTCACCAGCCAGTTCTTTGTAACTGCAGTGCTGATGACCGTAATCTGAGAAACTTTTGGCTGACCTACAGCCTGGCTCACTTGGGGTATGTGTCACGGTCTTAAGACAGCTTAATATTAGAAATGGTTAACGCCTCCCTTCTGGCCTGGGAGTTCCTTATGCACAGGTATTGGCTGCTTCTCCTATGACTAGCTCCATGGGCTGCAGTGGAACTAGGTCTGGTAGATCCGTGCAAACTTTTAGTTCTGAACTTGAAAGGAAAAGGAGGAAAAAAAAAAGAAACAATGAAAATTTAGGTTTTGAGCAGTCTATAATGACCTTTTTAGAACAGAACAAAAGATGCTTTGGTTGAAAAAAGTATTTTGTTCATACAAAACGGACAGTTACAATAAAAGCAAAGCAAATGATGAACTGGGTTCCTTAAACTGATTATGATAATAATTATGTTTCTTTTAGCCTGTAGCCTGACGGAGTCAGCATTTTCCTGTGAAAAGGTACACGTGACTGAACCCTGCTCACTTGCTGCCATGACTAGTCAATGGGGTAAAGATAGTAAATCAGCAGCTTGCCCTCTGCTTCCATTGCTTTAACACAAGCTCCTAAAAATAAAACATGTTAAAAGTGTGGTAATGTTCTTAGTCTAAATGGTTTGGCAAATTTGATTGAATTCTGGAATTACTTCAGCCACCCTGAAACGGAATTTTTCACCTAATAAATTTGCCTGGATGCCCTTCAGTGGGACAGCCTGGCCTTAAATTTATGATTGTGTTTAGAACTATTTCAAAAAAATAAAGATACATGGAATGCATTAAAGACAAACTATCACCCGGCTCTTATTTAGTAAAGTTAAGTGGCAGCAGCTGCTTGTGACTCAATGAATCAGAAATAGTTATAGATAATGGATGGCAAGGCAAAGACAATGTAATTTTTTTTCACATGAGAGCGGCTGATCGTGTGACAAGGTTTTATTATAACAACTGTACTTCTGTTTTTCCAAATGATTGATGCAAGCAGTACTCTGCGTAATCTTCTTCCATGATGAATGTTGGTGCCACGAAGCAACCGTTACTCATTGTGCTATTCAAACATGAATTTTGAATGACTTGTGGCATAGAGCTGCAGGCTACTTAAATCAATGAAATAAAAGTCAGGAAGAGACAAAGATTATGTTCATCCTGAAATATTACCTCTTGTGGCCTGTGTACAAGCAGTGTTTCTGGTAATTAGGTAAGGGGTCACATCTGTGGACTCCCCACACAGGGGATGAAGGAAGGAGGAGGCATATGAACCAATGCTTACTGCTTGGATGTGAAAGTTGTTTTGTTTTTTTTCTCTTGTTCCCCTCCTGCATTGGTAAGAAAAGATGGGCATGGGTAGGATGGATCAACTGTTTGGCTCTAGGGAGGAAGTGAATTCATCTTCCATGTGTGCTGCCCGAGGCTGGAATCACCCTGGAAGGTGGGGGAGCACCTTTCCTAGCTCTGCTCATCCAACACAATGTGTTCATGCTCACACGTGGTGGTGCAGTTACACAGAAGAGGGGTATGGGAGCACCGAGCCACATTTCTTTTTCCATGGGGCTGAGGTTTCTCCACGGATTCCACCAGTTGGGTTCCAGGATTGGATGGGAATGTGCTGGCATAGTTGAATGCTCTCCACCCGGCTTACAGAGATGAGAAGAGTTTGCGTTTGGTGTATTTGTACATCACTGATCTTCCCATCTCCACTTTTACATCAGGAATGAAATATTGAGTAGTACTATTTTTTGTTTCGACCACTGACAATCCTCCTGGAGATGGAGGGTCCACCTCTTGCTCAAGATTCTTTGTAGTGCAAAATATGTAGCTGTGTGTCAGCAGTACCGTGTCAGTAGGAGAGGCATTTATGTGACCTGGGCTGAGTAACAATCAATATTTTTTATTATTTTTGATCTTCACTGCCTCACTGTTTGAAGGGAAAGAGGTGGGGATGAAACCCAGCTGGAAGGAGCTGTCGGAGCAGTGCCCATGGACAGACTGACTGCTCCTCAGCTCTGCTGTGAAATACAGCCCCAGGGAGACGTGATTTCTCCTGAAAGCATTGGTGCCTCAGGGGCATTGTGATAGCAAGGAAATATGGATACTCACTTCATTTGAAGAACTTCATGCGTGTGACTACTGTAGGATGTTGGGCTCCCACTACAGTTAATAAAGTGAGAGCAAGCACTTACATTGGGCTCTAGCTCTGAATTACCTTGTGGGAAAGGTTATTTTTCCCGATGGAATATAGAAAAAGCTGAGGAAGAGTAGTCTCCTCAGTAGAAGACGAATTTTAGATGATGTGACTACTCTTCTGTTTTTTTATATCTTGAACAGGACAAATTAACAATTTATGATTTCTTGTATACTGTAAAGTGTATATTTGAATGTTTATTTAACTGCTGTTTAACAATGAAGACTTTTACAATAATGTTTTAACATGAGAAATCTTTAGCCCATTGTCCTTTTAAAGCAATGACGATTTTCTTCTTCTAATTGTAAGCATGTATGTTCTTGGATTGTTTAAACTATTTAGACTTTACTCTTTACTTTTACATTTTTTTCTCCTCTTTCTTCCCTTTGTTGTTTTTCTAATTCACCGCAAAGTACAGTGAAGGAAAGGACAAAAAAAATTTCAGAGATATATTGATGGTCTTTGACACAGGAGACATTTTCTGCACAAATTGTGTTTTCAGAACGTCTGTTCCCCCCCAGTATTAATAATAATAATAAAGTGATAAAAAAACTCCATGAGTTCTGTTTAATTTAGATGGGATAGTCTGTGGGTGACCTCTGGATCTAGTGAAAATCATAGCATTCCCTAAGCTTGTACAGTATTTTCTGCTAAATATACTCTATCTAATGCAGTTTTGAATATGTGTACACCAGTCATCACAAATAGCTGACATTTGGTAACAGATAGTACTCAAGAAGTTAATTCCTTTCTTATGGCTGGAATGAAATTGTCCTCTCTTAGCTCCTGTGTTAAATTCCAAGTGATTTCTATTTTAATTTATTTCAGTATGAGTAGGGGACAGTCATAACTTGCTGACTTATTAGAGCCTAAATACAGTGTGATGTTTGCCTGGCGTCATTGTGACTGATCTTTGAAAAGTGATTTTTGTTGATTTCTTGTATATGGCTTAAAGAACCTTGTAGACTTCCGGAAGTTTTCACCTGCCAATCATGTATGCTAATTCTCATGCTGATTCCAGTTTTGAATTGACACTTACTCTCAAACCTATTTATCTTAGTACTAATCAGATTTCTGTTTTCCTTTTCTCTAGATTGCGGTCTTTGGTAAAGCAGCTAGAAAGAGGGGAAGCTTCAGTTGTAGACCTAAAGAAGAATTTGGAATATGCTGCCACTGTTCTTGAGTCGGTATACATTGACGAAACTAGGTGAGTTAACTACAGACGTCAGCACTCTTCTTATATCTAGTGCCAATGACACTAAATTGCAATTTACACATCAGTTGGGAAAGTTGTTTTAGTCAAGATTTATTACTCACAGACAATACGGCTTTAATCATTAAAATATTGTATTCTGTGTAGAGCAGATCTTCAATCCTTGGTCTAAAAGCTGCTTTAAGTTTCCTGGGGCAGGGGCGGAGACCAAAAGCAATCATAAATTTAGTATACATTCTTTTGGGGAAATGTTTTCATAATAATTGTGTCCCACTTTTCCTACTCCTCTATTCCTTTTCAATAGTGTTAAATCTTTTCACTTGTATCAAGTCTTTGAAATTAAAAACATTTTTACTCCAGGTCATGATGGAGGTAGACTGGTAATATGTTGCAGAGGGGTTCCCCTTTCTGTTATAAGCTATTTCCCTGGTGCTAAATGCACTTGTAGAGTCACGTCAGATGGCCAGAATGGGAAAGAACTGTGATACTAGCTGAGAAATTAGACTGGACCATAAATGAGCTCTGAAGGGCAGAAAGGTCAGGAACATAGATGAGCTGAAGTTGGGAAGTCATCAGATGACTGTGTAGTTGTGCTTCAGAAGGCTGATGCTTCTTTTTTGTCAGCCTAGTAGTGAGTTTCACAATCTGACATTTAACTATACAAGAGAATAAACAATCTGTTGTAGACTTGTACAATTGTGCTCCATTAGGGCTGACGAACCAAAGACTTCTAACAACTGCTTTAATTAGAATATATATGAGTTTCTTTTTTGTTAATAATGTTGTAATACTCTCCAAGGGAGTCTGATTACCCATCTTTTTCCTTTCCCTTGTAGGCGTTTACTGGACACAGAAGATGAGCTCAGTGACATCCAGTCCGACTCTGTGCCCTCGGAGGTCCGGGACTGGTTGGCTTCTACCTTCACGCGGCAAATGGGGATGATGCTCAAAAGGACAGAGGAAAAACCCCGGTTCAGGAGTATTGTCCACGCAGTACAAGCTGGAATATTTGTGGAAAGGTAAAGGAGCATGTAATTGCTGTGTTCTAGTAGCTGCCCAGGTACCGCAGATTGCACCT
>Ga0181612_154172_pt1 | contig 19708 bp, 9 predicted proteins | sample HoacroProtozoa21_FD_119630 | JGI IMG/M metagenome (GOLD analysis project Ga0181612, IMG submission 119630) | Hoatzin crop microbial communities from Cojedes, Venezuel. Combined Assembly of Gp0051906, Gp0051904, Gp0051908 | reverse complement strand
ACCACTTGTCACCAGCCTCCAACTAGACTCAGCGCCGCTGATGACAACCCTCTGAGTTCTGCCATTCAGCCAGTTCTCTATCCACTTCACCGACCACTCATCCAGCCCACACTTCCTCAGCTTCCCTAGGAGGATATCATGCGAGACTGTGTCGAAAGCCTGCTGCGTCGCGTCAGTCGTGTGGGGAACACGGGGAAGAAGCGGGAGCTGTTTGCTGGTCAAAAGCTGGCAGGGTGGAATGAAAACCCAGAAGGCAGATACACCTGTATCATCTTAAAGACAGCTGAAAGACCCTGGCATTTTTTACGTAGAGCTCCAGGTGCGAACCCATCTCCTGCTGAAAGATCTTCAGAAGATCCCTGGGACTTTGTCTGCTTCATTGTAGGAGTTTGTTGTTGGTGAGGGTTTTAAATGTGAGAGAAGTGCCACAGAACACTTTGTTATGCCGAAATTTATTTCCTTGCTCATCTGCATTCATTCTGAGGGACGGCTGGTGATGGCTTTTCCTTTTGTCAAACTTGGGAGTGTTGTAAGTCTCACAGTTCTTGTTTGCTGCTTCTCCTGCAGTTTGTGAGCGGACAGCCAAATACTTTTTTGCAAGTTTTTTTCACATTTCTCTTTTTTTGCTCCTTTTGCCAAGCTGACGTAATTCTGTGCCTTCATGTGTTGTATTTTGCTTTGCATTTCTTTTGCAGATGATTTTCTGTTTATCTGTCTTCATCTTTCTGCTCTTACTGAACACGTCATTTCTCTATTTTTGCCTGGCTTTCTTTGGAAGGTCTGTTTTAACCGCCCTTCTTTGCTTTCTGGTGGTATTATAGTACTGTCCCCCACCTTGTTTTCTTCTGCTTCGTGTGTTGCTATTAGAAGTCGCACTCTTGTGCTTTTCCGCCTTCGAGCTATACTTGAATAACCTGGAGCAACAGATTGGGACACTGGCAGGAAATTCGTAGGCACGCTGCAGGGAGGAGCATGTAGAAGAAATGAGCTTGGCTTGTTCCAGCTTCCTATTGAAACAAATTGTGGAAGCCGTGCTAACAGGCAGACACAACCACACAGAGGAGTTTCAATGTTGTCTCAAAGTGTCTGCTGGAGAATGAATAACAAATAAAATGAATGTGTGCAAGAAGAAAAGTCTTTTGAAAACTGTTTACTGGAATTCTATGAGACCTTTCAATGCTGTTCCATGTCTGGTTTCGAGAAAGAAATACCAGATTTCTTACTGAATATTTGTTGCACTATAAGCAAATTCTGCGCTCGTTACATAAATAAGATTTGCTCAGTGATGCTGAACAGTGGGCTGGAATTTGGCTGGTGACTGCACTTCTCTGTATGCCAGAGGGAGTCTTGTCAAAGGTCAAGGCTAAGGAGTGCGTACCTGCAGTCTGGCTTCAGTTCAAATAGGAAAGACGTTTAGGGATGTTCAAATTGAATGTCTGTTAACATTATATATGTTAGAAATGTTAAGACCTGTATTTTAGTCAGTGGCTATAGTTTTATCTGTTTCATTAGATGAAATCTGGAGGCAGCACTGAACTTCCTTGTTGTTGCCACCATTCTGGCAAGACTGATCTACTTGATGGGTAAAGATGGGGCCGCAGGGCACCAGAGCCCTCCCAAAGAGCTTGTTTCATTGCCTTTCCCTACCCTTACCCTTTAGGAAGCCTCTGTTGCCAGAGCAGTTGCTTCCTTTGCCTGCAGGACTGGGAGCCAGGTCCTGCCCGTGCCCCTCGGGCACTGCAGAGCGGCTGGCTTAGGCACTGGGCACAGTCGCGTGGGTGGTGAAGTTTGCACAGCTCGTGTGATCATGTGTGGCAATCTCCATAACCAATTCAGTTTGCCCATGTGCAGATATTTACATGAATGGTAGAGGTCTTTCTCAAATAAGTTTTGTGGGTTTTGTTCTTTTGAAGAGTATTGGATTTGCAGCCATAGTGAAGGCAGAGGTCTGTGCATCTACAGGGCAGCCAGAGAACAAATTGTCCACATGTGCTGTTCTTCCAGCACTGGTCTGAGCAGAACTTTCTTAGGCATAAAAAACTGTAGTTTAATTCTCTGTCAGCCAGTGAAGATTTTGGCCTCTTTGCTCAGTCTGCCAGTTAAAGCAAAACATGTTGATGGATTTGTAGTGCGAGAGCTGAAAGTGAATTCACAAAACTGTGTCAGAAGGAAGGTGGAAGCATTTGAAGCTTTTTGGGCAAAGGAGAATTTACTAGCAAGTTTGGACATTAAAGTGGAGCAAAGTTCATAAATAATTACTCACTTAAATGCATAACAAAGAAATCTAAAGACATTAAACCTAGCAGTGTGTTTTCCTCTTTGCACCTCTTTATAGACCTAGTTTAAGTTTAATCTACTCTTGAAACAGGGGGTATTACAGTCTTGCTCAATGATTTTGCTTTCCTAAAATACGTAAGCTCACTTGAATTTCCTTGAAGAAAGCAGAGACCCTTAAATAATGAATATACCTCAGCATCGTGATGATTTGTTTTCTGTTCCATACAGCAAGTAATTCTCACAGCTCTATATTCATCAATCTTTGCTTGAACTATAAAGTACTTTATATGTAGACAGAGTGTATATATATTTATTGCTTTGACCAGCATTTACTGCCAGGAGGCTAACTGAATGCAAAAGCAGACTGAGGTTTTTTGATTGCAGTCCTGAGTGCTGTGGTAGCTTTCTTGCTGCTTTGCCCTGTTCTTCTCCACAGCGAAGGGCAGCAGTGGGAGCTCGACACCCGTTACAGACTGTCATTGCACTGAACGTTTCTCGTGGCAGAAAATTGAAATGGACTTTTAACCTTTGCTTAGCTGCAACTGAAAGAAACTCTATTCAAACAGAGGCTGTAAGATTAATCTGAAAAACAGGACTGTAAAGCTGTAGTTCACATCTTCTCTATTATGTGCTGTTCCTGCTACAGTATTGAAATTCAAAAGCCCTCTTTTGTGCTCGCTTAAGTCAAATCTCCATAACTGAAGGCCAGATGATGAAAATTAAGTTTGATTTCATGTGCAATCTTAATATTTAATTACAAAGGAAACCTCTGTGTTATATTCCCCATTAAAGTACCTAAGAAGATAATTTTTTGTAGCCAAAATCTAGGTAGAGAGTGTATTTCCTTCCTTTATCTGTGACCATGGTGACTCAGTGATGAGCAGAATCCGGGCCTAGACATCCCTACCTGGAAAAGGAGTTTGTCGACCCGCAGAGGAGAATCCCTCCACTGGTGCTGGCTCCCCCATTGCAATCCCCCTCCCTCCTGTCCCCTCTCCCCTGTCCACAAGTACTGTGCTCCCATGTTATCTTCCAAGCTCCCGCCAGTGCTGCCTTTGCTGTCTGATTTCCTTGCTGTCATGCCTTTGGGTTTAGCTTCTGTTCTTAGCCCCAGTTCACGTGGGACATGGATGCGAAGTCTACTGGTCAGTGTTTCTTTCCTAAGGTGTAGTAGCTAACATACCTGTTCTTTAGTTTATGGTGCAATGTAAAATGCTAGAAAGTATTGCACTGGTTGGGCGCTGGCCACCTCAGGGAAGTCCTCTGACTTTCTGCCTTGGGCTTGAAAGGGAGCGCACACCACTGAGCCTTGCCAGCGGGTCGTTGGAGGAAGCGTTTTTCAGATTTCCATATCTGGCTGAAGTGAGGGAAGCATCTCGGGACAGAAAAGTCCATGTAGGTAAGAAGCCCAGTTTGACCGAGTTTGAATTCTGCCAACAAAGTTGTAGATGCGCTTGATTGCATCTACGTACAATTTAAGAGGAAGGAAAAAAAAGAAGTATTTTAACCATATGTTTGGCTTTAAAAGGGGATTTACTTTTTATTGCAGTGGTGAAGTACATAAATAATGCTTTGTTTCTGAAGATAACTTCATACACCTGCACAAAATTGCATGAACTGCAAGGCTCCTTAACAGTGAATGTGGGAGGGCTGGATCTGCAAAACCCCAGTTTGCTTTAAAAGGCAGATTTCCTCCTCTGCTGTGAAGTTTCATTGAATTCAGTACTTTTATAAAAACTTACCATTTTCACTGGAAAGTCTCAGGATCTTAGTATCTGTAAAAAAAGCCCCAAACAATAAAATCTTTTTTTATTGCCGTGAGCCCCAAACACTTTTGGGAAGTGCTTCAGCAGATGCCCAAGCCCTATTAAAATAAACAGGTGCACAAGTGTTTCCCTGAACAGGCCACTGAACTCGATGTTCCCAGAATAGCGGAATAAACTGCGCATTCCCACTGCTGCCAAGTGTACCCAAGGAGTTCTCATAGCTGTTATTTGAATGACTCAGTTCCATAAACTTCTTTTTTCCCTCTGTAACTTTTCATTCTGAAATAAAAACTTGGAGAAGGCTTCTTGATCTGGGCCTCATGGTACTAATTTTCACTAGTTCTTCTCTAACAAACATGTCTTGATCGGTTTTCTGCCCTTTATGCTCGTAGCTGTTTTTCCTTCATTTTAATCCACATCTTCCCTAAATCTCACTTTCCTCACTGTTTACACATTTTGTCACTGCCTCTTTCATTAGCCAACATGTTTCTCATTGCCAGATGCCTTGCTACCCAAATTTGCAAGCCAGGATTAAATGTTTTTATGTCTCTGACTGTGATCCTTTACTAGAATTGTTTTTTTTTTTAAATCCTGCTTTTCTAACTTTTGTAGAAAACTTCTGTTATTTCCCCCCTCTCATGGATGCACGCTGGTAATTTGTAAGCGAAAGCTCTGCATGCAGTTCTTCCAACGGCACAAGTTTTTTATTTTAAGGCTTTTTTCTGAATCCTGTAGAAATTCTTAATGGTTTGTATATCTCATCAGATGTAATTCTGATGTGAAAATATTCCAGCAGCTAACTCCAGCAGTGATTAGCAACTGGGAAGATGTGCCTCTCAGATGCAGTACAGGCTGCAGTACTCATGCTGCAGGAGAGGGGCAGAAGCCAAATAAATGCCTTTGGCGATTCTGGGTGACACGGAGCAGAGACACCCAGATGATTCTAGGAAGGGTCAGCACAATCCACACAGCCTTAGCAGCTCCATCTCAGTAGATGCGGACCAGCAGCCCAGAGAGCCAGGAGGGAGAAGGCCAGGAAGGACCAGCTGTGGTCAGAGGTCGAAGGAAGAGATGCTGCTAGTTGCAGAGTGATGGGCCCAGCAGCAGGACTTAAGGAAAATGTGCAGTGGGGGTTTGCTGCTCGGCTTGATTAAGCAGAGATCATCACCATGTGCTTGTGTGAGGCTGGGCTGTGAAAGGGTTGGGGAACAACCCATCTGTGTTATAAAACTGCCACTTAAATTACGATGCAGGGTCCATGGAAGTTATCTTTCCATTCATAGTCCGACTGGGTTGTCTTTGGCTTTGCGTCGTAATAATGGAAAACTGTTGGAGGGACATCAAGTTCTTGTGTCAGTTCCCATCTTTTTCGTATTCTGTTCACGTGCCCAAGCTGATTTGCAGGCGATGTTTCGTTGTTCAGTTGCCCTGTCAAACTTTGATTGGACTTCCAAAGTTCGAATACTTTCATTAAGTTGTCTGTCAGCTCCTGCTGGCAGAAAGAGGTACATGAGCTACAGTCAGAACTCTGTGCCTCTTGGTCCTTGTGTTAGGTATCAAATAGTAAAGAAAATGTGCGTGTACTCAGCCTTATGGAAAAGTATTTAATGTTTGCTAAAGTATAATAGAAGAAACATAGGCCAGTCGCAACAAAGAACAAATACTATGAAGAGCATAAAAGGAGTAACACAGATACTTCCCAGGTAATAGTAATTAAAAAAAAAATCAAAACCCACAAAGAGAAACACAGAAACTGTGTTTAAAATGCAAGCACACTGAAAAGTCTTGGTTAAAGTAAATGCAGAGTACAGGTATCAGATATCCCCTCCCAGCAACTTCCACAGAGCTGCTGAATTTCTTCTCCCTCTGAAAGGTCTGCAATGTTTGTCTCTCAGTGTGTTGGCCACCAAGGACTCCTGATACGGTTCTGCTAATGGTGCTTAGTCTGTGCTTTTGAAGTTCTCTGACTCGTGCCAGGCAATTACATTTTTCTGGAAAGATCAGCCCCATTTCCAAGCCTCAGCCTAAAAATGGGCGTACCGGCCCAAAAAGGAACTTCAGGACATTTTCCATGGTGCTGTCTGAAGAGAATAAAAAAAGTCAATGTATCGCGTTCTTTATTAGTTTTGTATAATAGAAATGAAACATAGAACAGCTCACCTTTCAGCTTGCTGACCTACAGACCCTACAGGAGGCCTCTGCAGGTTGTTCTAGGGAGAAGGGAGGGAAAATCCCGTTGCCGAGGGCCGCCGTCTGCGCTCACGTGTAAGGATGTTACGTGTTTAGGCGGAATTTACCCTGGTGTGCGTTTCACAGAGGAACACTAGGAACTTTTCCATGGAAAGCTGTCTTTCATCAATTCTTAGTCTTACAAAGGAATGATTGAAGTGTACAGTAGGATGAAGCTTGTACTCTGTCGAAACGTTTGATGAGCATAACATCCTGATCTTTAAACTGTTGTGCGTCGTCTGCTTATAAGTCATGCGTATTCAGAGAAAGCTGGCAGCAATACTGAGTACTGAGATCCTATTAGAAACCTAGAAGCGTTCCTCTTCCTCTAGTCCTAGAGAATGCCAGCTCATCTGGCTTGGTGAAACAGACTGTCCAGAGAATTGTGTGATCGTTTTAGTTGTTACGATGAAGTATTAGGTGGCCGGCTGGAGTTCTTCCACTGTCAGTAAAGCGAGCCTTAGCTTGTGAAGAGTGCAGAGAGTGAATACTCAGAATAAAGGAAAATCTCTGGCAGGAAAGGTTTTATACCGCACAGCTCAGCGGTACTTCCCTGGTAGGGGACAACTGTACAGGCACATGTGAAGTGGTTTCTTGCGTGAAAATCTTATTCAGTGTACCAGGAAATTCTCTGCTGTAATGGACGGTGATGGATATCTGCCAGTCTGGTGAGAGGGACTAGAGGCTGGCTGGAATGGAAGGTAACACAGAGCACCGTCCAGAGTAATTAATTCTAATCACTGTATCTAATTATCCTTGAGGAAGGAGTTTGTGCAGTTTGTTCAGGAAAAAATCTGAGCATTTCAGAGATGCCGTGTGTGTAATTAAGCATGTTTTAACTGACCTAAAGTGATAAGCAAAGTCACTGTTCAAATCTTTATGAAGTTGGCAAAGTGATGTTTGGTCGCTGTGCACTGCTTGGTGCCAGCGCAGTCTGTGCAGTCAGGTTCACAGCGTTCCGTTCCTGCTGCAGTGAAACCCCGTAAAGCATTGCTGTGAAATCAAGGGGAAGTCTGGTTTGACTAAGGACTTCTTACCTGTGTCATACTTTGCTGGAGAGGAGAAAAGGTGCAGCTCTCCTGCTCTTTGATGCAGTCTGTAGGCCATGATGTGAAAGCCTTCAATCCTTAGTAGAAAAGAGCTGACATTACAACGGATGTTACAAAATCCCCGTTTTTCTTTTAAAGAAATGTCCTGAAAACCATAAATATATGTACCTGAGAATATCTCTCTTCAAGCTGAAAATAAGACGCAAAATTTGAAACTGAGAAGTAAATTCAGCTTGGTAAAATAAGAGCTAAAAGAACTTTTTCCACTTTCTTGTTTTTTCTTCGGATGTTGACAACGGTCTTGCTGAAATACTGAGCTCTATGAGATTCTTGTTTTAAGCAGTTGTTAAAATCTCTCAGAGTTTTCAGCATCCATATAAAATACTTTATTTAAATATAGAGTAGCTCTACCAAGATTCTCTATTTCATGAACAGCCCATATCTGAAAACATTGAGCATTAGAAGAGATAATAATTCAGTAGTTTCTCATCTAAAAAGATGATGCTCTTGCCCAGGGAAGGCTTTGATAAACGTTACTGTGATTTAAAGGTGTAATTTAAGGTCATATTAGCTAGCCCAGTAAAACCAAACATTTTCAAAACTCTAACTAAGGCAAAGCATGGAATCAGCTTATTAGTGTAGTTTCCAGCAGACCTTTAAAACCTGGTTTGGACAGCAAAGCGGGCGATGTGGTATTCTGTGTTCGGCCTATTTGTGAGCTCCACAGAGCTTCCAGCCTGCCCAGGTACAACAGGACTTCGCAAATGGTCTTTTGCTTCAGTCTGAAGAGCTGAAGTTTGTTTGCTTCAGCTGCTCGAAAGGAGAACAGAAAAAGGTACAGTCCAGATCACACTTGCAAACTGACAGAAGTTCATTAAAATATAAATGAAATTCTTTTTCATAAGTGCCCAGTAGGAATCAGCGAAAATATAAAATCTCTGTAGCAGTTTAAGGATGTACAGTTAGAATGCCAAAATTTTAAGTGAATTTAGGTTGAATTTATCAAGTTGCTTTTTTTGGGAGGCAAAAAGTTTGACAAGAGATTCCTAAAACTGCAGACACACCGGTGAAGCAGTGTCGCGGTAGGGACAAAGCACAAAGCATTCCTCCTGGCTGTGGAAAAGCTGCGTTATTCCTCTCCTCTGCCTCAGGAAATTTAATCTTACTTTTCCTGTGTGCTATGCTATAGCTCAGTTCCTAGATAAGAGGGTACTTCAGAGTGAGAGATGTGTGTTAGCTGTGGTTGATGCTATTTTAAGCAAACAAACATTTTCTAGTATAAATCTGAAAGATAGCTTTCTTACCTCTTGAGTGAGTGCCACAACCCCTACAAACAGTGTCCGTTTCTCACAGTCTTTTTCTTGCTTTCAGTGAAAATGGAAAAGCGAATAAAGGAAAGAATCACAGCAAATACAATCATACGACTTTTCAAAAGGTTTTTACTTAAAGATAGGTAAATAGATTTATTTTAACATAACAATAGTTTGGCAAAAATTTCTTTAATAGGCAGTATTTGCTTAGGAAATTTTGAATTTGGATCTTGGATAAGAACAGAAATAAATAGTGAGTTGTCAGGAATCCTATTTGAAAACCACCTTATTTTGGTAGCTGTGAGAATTTTTCCTTTCCTTGAGGTCTGTTTTGTACAGCACACTATCCAGCTAGAATTTCTTAAGCTTTTGGTGAAAACCATTCATCATTAAGGTATTTTCCACTGGACTTCAAAATTTAAATATGTGTTTTACCAAACCTAAGTAAACACCACTAAATTAAACAAATTCTCTATGCCAGCTGGAAATGGGATGCAAAACTTTCATGATTTTTTTTCCCTTCAAACAGATTTTACTATCCCTGCACCCTAAGTTGCGTGAACAGAGTAGGTATGTGATCGAGCTGCATTACGGACAGAGTTCTGTTGTTCTTTGCTTTTTCCCTGTTTGTAACCAGCAAATCCCACTATTCAGACCGTTGTGCTGAGCTGTTTGTGTCCCGTGTTGGCACGATGACAACTAAACACATCACAGGCATGCACAAGCCAGAGCTTTGGAGTCTTGAAACAATAGTGCTCTTCTGACTGCCAGCGTCGTCTTGCTCCCTAGAAACCGCGCTTGCGAAGCCGTGATTTCGGGAGTGATTTAGTTTTCAAACTGTTACAGCAGAGGAGTTGATCTGTTCACTAAAGAGAAGGAACAGCCCCGAAATAACATCTCTGTTTATTACAGAAATAGGTGTCCTTCTGTGCTTAAGTGTTGTTTTGCTCTCTGTGTTAAGTTACTGCACTCTGGTATATAGATGGACTTGATATTTTGGAGAAAGGGCCCAGAAAGACAGCATGAACAAAAATGTGAGTAACGTGTGGCTGGCTGTTTGAATACCAACATCGCGGTCGGTTGGCCAGTTCTCCACGGCCTCCGCGTGGCTGGGGAGACAAACTTTTCAGCAAGGCCTGTTGCAGTAGGACAAGGGGTGGTGGTTTTAAACTAAGAGAGGGGAGATTCAGACTCGACATGAGGAAGACATTCTTTACGCTGAGGGTGGTGAAACCCTGGCCCGAGCTGCCCAGAGAGGCGGTCGATGCCCCATCCCTGGAGACATCCAAGGCCAGGCTGGACGGGGCTTTGAGCACCCCGATCCGGTGGAAGCTGTCCCTGCTCCCTGCAGGGGGTTGGGCTGGGTGGCCTCTGAAGGGCCCTTCCCACCCAGACCGTTCTGTGATTCTATGGTACATGGCTAGATCCCAGGAAATTGAAATTCCCTTGTTTGTTCTTCACCGACGTTGTTACATATGACATAGTTACTGCTTTTCTCTGCTTTCCAGTTTTGCAAATTGCCTTTCACTGTCAGTGATGTGCCAGAGGCTGAATGAATGTGAAAGATGTCTGATCTTTAGATTAAAGGTGGTAGAAAATGCAAAATTACAATGATTTTATTATCACAAAATCAGCTTAAAACCGATAGACTGTGCGGTACCTGAAAACCAGTATTCCAATGTATTTCGTCTTCTGTACGTGTGAAGGTTTAACTCTTAGAGGTGTTGTTCTTTGTTGCTCTGCATATGAAGTCGTAGCTTGGATGGATTAAATAGGTGTGCATGGGAGAGAGAACACATATCATGTGTATGTATATTTGTAGAATGTGGTTTCCCTCCTAAGCTTTTTCTTTTGTTTTGCTTTATTTTGCAGTTTGCCCAGCTGGTATCTGTCTACAAAACTTTGGGTCCAGAGAAGTTCCCTCTAATTGAGCAAACATTCTATCCAAATCATAAGGAAATGGTAGGTACAAATACCAATACTGAATTTGCTTACTGTCTCTGTAAAGCAGGAACTGTAAACACACAATTCCTTTCCCCTATTTACTGTGTATTTTAAAAGCCGTTTTGGAAGCTGTCAGAGGGATGAGACTGGGTGAGTGCTTGAAAGCGTTGTGCTGGTTAACTGGAAGATGTTCAAAAGCGAAGGCAGTCATTTTTCAGCTAACAAAATTCAGATCTTAAAGTGATTAAACACTTGTGAAGACACAGAACAATTACTGAAGTGCAAGAGTTACTTTCATGATTTGTTTTCAGCCTAGTCCTTTATGATACATTAAAAGTGTTGATTCTCTTTGTAGATGATGCACAAGGCTGTGGGCCTGTCGGTGTAGAACTCTGAACTCATCTGAATTCAAGGTGGTTATGGCTTGTGATCTTCATGTACCCGAGCTCATGCTGGTTCCCGGTCCCTTACAGATATAAATGCATTCACAGAAATGACACTTAGAACCTTTACTCATGAACTGTCGTATGCTGCAGACATTTTTATCTTAATTTTCTTACAGTTCTAAACAGAAATTCTTTCCTGAGTCTATTTTTCTAGAGGAAATACTTTTCAGCCCTGAGATAAACTGGAGGGAGGCTATTTGCTGATTGAATAGACTAGCATGGGAGCATCAGTTATTTTTAGAATATAACCCATTCAGCATGTGTCACACAGCTGTGACTCAGGTACCGCTGGAAGGTCGTGACAGTGAGCTGTGTATGTGAGGTCCCCACGCTGTAGTTGCCGTGTGTCTGTCTTCAGACTCGGGCTAGCACTTCGTTCACATGGGTGGCACCTAAGAGAAGCCTCAGTGACAGCAGCTGACTGAGATTGCTGCTGAAGTCTGCTTGCTCCCACGTCCGTCTCGTCTTTTGGCAGTAAACACCGTATGGTGCTGTTCTGCTGTATATTTTTGATGTATTGCAAGTGGGGCAGGATGGCTCTCCATACTGCTCTCCCAGTTCTCTCTGGTTCCTTTGGACTATTAACTCACAGATGTTTCCACTTCTCCTGTCAAGTATGACACTTCTGAAAGAGCTTTCACCACCGTTACGTGTTTAGTAAATTTGCTACACTGAAGTTTTGTAGAGCCAGAGGAGAACGGTACTGATCTGGAAGAGCAGATCTCAGTATCGTCCCAGACAGTCAAATCTTTTCAGAATGGAAGGGGATTTTGTTGTTGGATTTGTCAGGAAAATATACAACTTTATATTTTTTTTTTTTTTTAAACGCAAAGGAAGTGTTCTGTGCCTGAGGGATTCATTCGTAACAGGTGGAGAAGCAGAACCAGGTTCCATATTTTCAAATATGCTTTTTTAAATGGTGATAAGTTATATATCTCTCTTCCTGATAATGTCCGAGATTAAAGCTGGTTTATAATTTCCTTCCCACAATTTATTGTTCTTACCTCATTATTTTATCAGCTATTATTTGGGCTCCCCGGGGCAGTGGTCACGGCACCAGGCCTGTCAGAGTTCAGGGAGCGTCTGGACAGTGCTCTTAGTCCTGTGGTTTAGTTTTAGAAGTCCTGTGAGGAGCAGGGACTTGGGCTTGATGGTCCCCATGGGTCCCTTCCAACTTGAGATATTCCAGGAGTCTATGATTTTATTGAAAAAGCAGGCCTTTTTAGTGCACTGCTAAATCACAGTACATAGAAACAAAGAAAATATCCTATAATTCTGGGGAAATAATTAGTGTGTTAGCTTTTAATTTTTGTGTAGTATGGCCCTGTGGAAGGTCTGCCAGTTCAATAGCTAACTGCTGTCTTGAGCAACCGATTGAATTCAAATTCAGGAATAGAACACAAACATGAAAATGCTCGTAGGTGTTCGTTAGGCGAATGTTGCTCAAGAGTGTAACAACTGTTTGAATGTTTTTTCCCCCCCATCACTGCTCTACATTGCTCATCAATCTCTGAACTGTCTTTTGTTTGAGCTTCTGAATGGTAATGTTCTCCACAGCCGAGTACGTTTTTTACATATTTCTACGTGATGTATGTTAATCTGGGGAGAACGAACACGTTTTGGTACCGCACTGCCATACGTGGTCTAGAGCTGCTGCAGTCACTGGCTGTGAGCAAGCTGACGTATTTGGGTGTTCTGAAGAAATTATTTGGAACTTTGTGGCTTGAAAAACAACCAGGCAGCAGATTTCTAGAATGGGTTGTAAGATGATATGGATATCAGAATCTTCTAGTGGATGAATTGAAAACATATCATGCTATTTAATTTTGGTTGTTTTTTAAACACAGTTATATTAATAGCTGGCCTCATTTGCATTTGCTTTTACAGAATTTGGTATTTACAGTTTCAACTGGTTTTTTGTAGTTCCTCTTGTGTTTGCCCCTTCGCTTCTTACTCTCCAAATCATAACACATAGCTCTTTCCCTCCCCTCCAGTGCAAACCAGTTGGGGGGGAGGAGCAGGGGAAAGCTCCCAGTCTCTGTGGGTTGAGTTTTCAGCTTGCGCGTGCCAGAGGTACAGCTGTGCTTCTGTTTCTGTGCTGCTTTCATACTACGGTGATCGTTTGTACGGAGTCTTGAGATGGCAATAAAAGGTAAATAAACAAAGATGCCATTCTTTTGTGTAAAAATGGAGCTGCTTTAATGAAACACTTTTTGAAACAGTAGCATTCATCACAGACTGATTAAAACTGTACAAAACACTGTAAGGCTTTTTGAACTCGTTGCTAGTTGAGTCAGATCTACAGCCTTTCCCTCAGTAACTAGTTCCCTTTATTTCACTATGTTCCCACCTCCTATGTTCTCTGTCATGAAAAAAAAACCCCAGCTGGCTTTTTCAACATAATTGTTGGACCATTTAATTAAAACTTAACTGCAACATTGGGAAAAAGCCAGCAATGTTCAAGGGGGAGGGGGTCCACCGTTTACCTGTATGGTCTCCCTGCTCTGTTCTTTTCCCTACTCTTAAGTCATGTGAGTCACTTTCCAATTAAAATCAAATGTAGTACCAGGCTATATTTCTGCTCTAACCTTTCATAGAACATGTACACAGTTTCAAGAAGGAAAAATAAAATGTTGTAAAAATAATCTGCTGTTGATTATGTGTCAGTGCCACTACAGTAAAAATCTTGATAGGAAAATAACATATTTGGAATGCCACATTGTGGTTAATCCTTTTCATAATCTTTATCAATGCTGAATCTCCGGGAAAATAAAAACTCATTCTGAGAGGTTTTTTTGTAAAGCTTTTTTTGGCATATTTATTAGGAAAAAAAAAATTCTTTGTAACATCCATTGTGGGCAGTTTGGCCAGATTTATGCTCAGGCAGGTATCAAACTGGGCGGCCATTAATTTTGAAACACCTCGTGGGATATTTTGTGGCAGGGCAAAGGCAAAATGTTTGTAAAACGAATTATGGCATACAATTCATATTACAGTTTGTTCATAAATATTGAAGAAAACGTTTATTTTTACAAGGTACGAAAAGAAGGCAATCTGAGTTGGGTTAGTTGAGTTTCAGGTCTACATACTATAAAACTGAAATGGAAACAGAATAGTGTTGAGTTAAAGAGCAGAAAATATCTGTTTGCTGCAGGGCGCTATTCAGAAGACACCATTACATCAAAATGGATTTGGAAACAAATGCTACACTGTACATGTACTGAGTATTAATTAACTGTGTGCTTGATTCAGATTTTATATGGTTGTTAAGCTCTTGCAGGCTTGTCTTCAGATTGTTTTGGTCTGACGTGAGGAAATAAGGCCTGGTTTTAAATCTTTCTGTAAACTGGTAATATAAATGCACAGCACTGACAGTAAATAGCACTCTCAGTGTTGTCTCTACAGTATCAGTTCCTATTTGGAAGAAATGTAGCCTTACTTCGTTCATGTAAGTAGCCATAAGAAGTTAATGGTCCAAATTAGTGTTAGGTAATTTTTTGTTTGTCTTTAGCAAAGCAGAAAGCAAGCTAGGTTTTACGTTCGGCAGCACAAATATATGCTGGTTTAATTTAGGATTGTAAATTAAAACAGCAAAACTGATTTACAGTAAATGACAAGTGAAAAGTTGACGACAAAGGGAGATGGATTCCTGAAAGGCACAACGGCATGCCTTCCTGTAGGCCTTGCACCGTTTGCACGTCGTTGGAATTGTGTCCATTTAGCCACAAAAGAAGGAAATAAGAATATGTATTCTCACAAGAGTGTTTTCAAAGCTGCCGTTGTCTGTCCTTTAAATATGGATTCATGCAATTGTCAAAATAAACTTTAGAAACATGAATGGAATACGTCACAAAAATTATTTATACAGGTTTTTTTACAAGTATACGTTGTGTATCCGATACAGCATATCTTAGGGTGTGACGAGATACATGGGACATGCTGAATTTTATGTCCAAACTACTACGTCATGGAACTGAATGGAATTAGAGCTGCCCGCACTCTTAACTTCTTTGCAAGTTGGTGTCCTGATGATTTTGTGAGCACTCAATAGCAAACAGTCTAAAAGAGCCGTTTGGGAGTCTGGACCTTTGCACCAGCAGGCAGTAACTGCTCTGGTTCTCAGTGAGCCCATGGGCTGGAGATGTCCCGCTGCAGTCCGCAGGGACGGGTACAGCATGTGTGTGCAGCCTTTAAACAGACCCCATCTAACCCAGCGAGAGCAGGACTGTCTAAGTCTCTGCCTGTCATTCTGAATTCTCGTATGAGGCATACAGGAGAGTAGTTTGTAGCAAAATTGGAAGGAAGCGAAAGAAACCCAGTGAAGACAATTGGAGAGAGTAGAATATGTCAGAAGTGGCAGCTATTGCAGATCGTATCCTGCGTGACGGCTCTCATCCAGTTTCTAGAACACAAGCAGCTGGACAACTGTCTAAACTTTGGCATTTACTGAAATGATTTCTGAACTTTTACCACTGTGAGTTGAGTTACTTTTGTAAACTTAAAAATGTGTGTGGTTAATCACTGCAGTAATCAATTCATAAAAGTTAAGACACTAAAAAACTAAAAGGCAGAATATGTTCTAACACTTCTCTAGGAGTAAAAGTTCATAAGTTACCAAATTCATTATGACAAAGTACGATGGGTATTCATGAATGAAAAATCATTAATGTAAATTTAAACTGTGAAATATGGTCAGATATTTGAGAGCTTTTTAGAAATCGCTTGCAGTGCAAGTTATTAAATATCTGTTGCGTGTATTTTTACAGGAGTTTCTAAAGCCAAGGCTTTTAGCAGTGCTAAATACAACGGCCTCGTCACAGATTCCGAGAGGCGTTATCGAGTGCTGCGGCTCCCGTGGTGATGGATGTGCTTTCTGTAAATACTAAATTTTCTGTAAATTTTCTGTAAATACGAGCAGGTTTAGCCTGTCGTTATTTCTGTTGGTTCCATAAAATGCTGAAGCATTCCAACATCTGGCTTTTCTTTCAACAAGGTAGAGCTAGTCTATAGGAGCATTGCATTGGGTAAGAGGATTTGGATTATGAAGGCTGGTTTTTAACTTCGTTACCATTGAAGGTTACAACTCTGTAGATAATGAAAGCTACGGCGTAGGTGACATACAGAATATGGAGCACGGATTGTTTAATCACAGACGTGTTCAACTGGTTTCAGCAGGTAAGGAAAAACACGGATTTGTGAATCTTTTCTTCATAGCACATTGCTCTACAATACTTACACATACACAGTGCAGTAATTCTGTTGTATCAGAAGACTTTCATGCAGAAAAAAAGAGTTCTTTAAAACATTCCGTAGTTCATCAGAAATATTTGGAATAAAACATGGGGCTCTCTTAAGCTGTAGGTGAACAGAAACAGGGGACAAAATTCTGGCAATTCTTTTGTTCTTTTACGTTCGTATTAGTAAAGGGGAGACTTGTCGGGCCTGCGAGGACACCGAGGAGCGTTCTCAGCCTGAGCCCCTCTGTGCAGAGCACAGCTTTACGGAGTAGCTGCCTCCAGGAGGTGTGTTCCTCATCCTGCGTCAGTGCCAATTCCACAGGCTCGTGCTTCAGCTGTACAGGACAATTTGGTTTTGTTTCTAAGCAACAGATACATTAGACGATGGCAGTTCAAAGCTGTGAGCGTGCGCGTTTGATGGAATTAGGCTCCAAGGCTTTTTAAGAAGTGATCATTTTAAGGTTCGCTGATATCAATAAACTCTTTCTCTGGGGGAGGACCACCTCGGTACCAGCTGCATGTACCATCGCTTCTCTTGATACAGGCGTAGTGCTTGGCTTGGTGCCCATAGAGCTTTCGTTCTATCAGCCAGTCTGTCCAGAGGCACTCGTTTGGTGTGGTGATTGAACAAGGCACCGTGTAGCAGGTGGTAATCTAAACGGGAAGTAGTACGTTAATTCAGTATATTGCAGGTTTCTTTAAAGTGACATTTATTCTCAAATCACATAAAATACATGATGCATAAAAAAAACAGTTCCCATCAGCGAAGACTGCCAGTGCCAGTCAGGTGGGCTCCACCATCGGCAGTGCTTGTTCTGTACTTACTTTGCAGCCACAGCCCATTTGGTATCTCTGATTCAGACTCTTCTTCTGAGACAAGGATAAATCATCCCACGGTTCAATGTAGTTGCATAAATGGATGAGGACTTTACCATCACTTAAAATTTGGCCTACAGCGTAGAAAGTAACAAAAATAAGGCAAGCAAATAAAACTTCTGTCGAAATACTGAAATAAATTGCAAGAATATCTGAAGTTTTTAACTAATTGCACCAAATTAGTAATATTTCACACTTTTTTCAATGAATGAAATTACAACTGAGAGAACTAAATATTCTGCTGATTGCATGCTGAATAAATGTAAAACATTTAAGAAGGATATTTTTCAAAAGATGCTGATAATCTGCCAGCAGGGGATGAATGCAAATGCAGCAGTATGGTAAACGAGATTCCAGGACTCTGCAGAAAAATCTGTAATTACTTAGAACCCCAAATCGGCGTATAGGTAGGCATGCATCGTCTCATTAAATGTGTTTGTGTTCCTGGGAAAATCAGTGCTGTTGGTTTTAAACGATAATGGCGTACTTCCTATTTACTAATTACACAGTTACTGACTTTGAATTCCTATGAAACTGCTTTAAGATCTTCGGATGAAGGGTGGAAAACCTGTAAGATCACAGTGTAATTACAGCTTTACGCAACTTGTACATCTCATTGTGTTTCTATTATTTAGATAGTACATAAAAACACTATTTTTTAACAAGTGCTGGCATATTTGCAAAGTCAATCTAAGCAGTTGCTGCTGGGTTTATAGGTACATTGGTTTTGTCCTGTTTTACCTGTCAGAAGATACTGTTTTTTGTTGTTAGCTTCTAGTTTCACTCCACAGAGTGACGAATCAAAAGGGGTGTAGACATACTGGACATCCTTGAGCTTTTCAAATCCTTTAAACATCTGAAAATTATCAGAAACAGTCATTAGTGGGAAAACATCCACTGAAAAACAGTTGCAAACAACACCTGAAGGAATTATGTGGTGTGTCTCTTTAAAAAAGGCTCTAAAGTCGGAATTTAAATGAGAAAATACCAAGTTAGACCCCCTTCTCTACACTAAATGAAATGTATCCATTATTTTTACAAGGAAATCAGGTCATAATTTTTTTAAAATTACAGGTTTTAAAATAGGTTTTTCAGTGATTTTATGGGTCTTTAAAGCTTTCTCTTCAAGTTGTATTCTACTGGCATCCTCCATTTAAGGGGTAATGCAGACATGGCATTCCTCTCAACCAAGGTGCTGCAGCATTGAAAGATGCAGAAATTTCTCAATATATGAATACGGGAAACTTTACCGTGTAATGCTGTGTATCTTCAGGGACACGAAACATGCTCAGAAACAGCATCATTCTTACATTATCATCAAAGCAAGCTGGTTTTCCACATCGAGAATTTTACCCAAGGAGACCTTTTCAAGTGACTATTGGAAAATGGGATCTTACAATTCATAGGCTGCAGCACCAAAAGGGATCAGTTTGGAATCAAAGCCTGAGCAGTGTTCAGGCGGGCTGCTCCTTAGCTAGCGTTTCCAACCACAAAGATAATCCTTAAAGTAAGCCGTTAAAAGATCCAACACTTAATTTGGTAGCGTACAAATGTGAGAAGGAACCATGAGATGCTCCTCAACCTTGGGCTGCCTGTCATCAACTGGGATGACAGAACTGAAGCTCCGACACGTCGGGAGCCCCATGGTGCCGTCATGCCGCGTGCTGGCGGCTGTGGACAATCGCAGTGCTTGCAGCTCCCGAAGGCCAGCGTTCCCCATTGCGGCTGGCGTCACTGGAAAATCCATTCCCGTTACTTGAGTTCTCTCAGGAGATTTAAATAGTACAGGGCACTAGAAAAGACACTGTAATATGTTGATTTTTCTGACGCCCTATTTATGGAGTAAAAAAGCCAGAGTTGTTGTCATTGGGCTTCTGGTCCAAAAATATTACGAGGTGAATTTGAAATACTTAGTAGAAAAAACAAACACACCAAACCAAGCCAAACCAGGATCCTGCACAAAGCAGCAGTGAAAATAATCGAAAACATACACAACGACGGTGAAATTGCGTCACATTTTATGAGAGGAAGGTCGTCTGGTCAGCTGGCCCCATGCCAGAGCCCTCTCGGAAGGATGGCCGGACGGGGAGGTGGGAGCATGCAGCCTGTGCGTACGGACGACCTGCCCGGCCGCCGGCCCAGCGCCTCGCGGAGCCCCGGGCCTGCCTTCCTCGCGTCTGCGCCGAGCCGGGTGACGCCGGCCACCTTCAGAGCATGAGTCCGCTCTCTCTGCTGCCCTGAAGTCTGCCTGGTTCAGGTTGTGGGTGGTGGACACGGGTGTCGGGTACGCAGTAGCTGCGTGAGCTGTGCAGAACTGTCCTCTGCTCTTTGTTCTCTCCACATTCCGAAACCTTTCATTGGGCTACAATGTAAAGTGGGGTGCAACTCTTCTTCCAGTATCTCATCACTTGATCTAAATTAACTAGAGAGGCATTATACAGACATCACAAACTGATTTAGCTATTAAAAAAAAGGTAAATATCCATGGCAACTTATTATAGAGATCTAGTTAATATTTAAATGAGTTTGGTGTTTGTTTTGCTGGGGGGGGGGGGGGGTGGGGGGGGGGGTTTT
>Ga0181612_151960_pt1 | contig 19713 bp, 6 predicted proteins | sample HoacroProtozoa21_FD_119630 | JGI IMG/M metagenome (GOLD analysis project Ga0181612, IMG submission 119630) | Hoatzin crop microbial communities from Cojedes, Venezuel. Combined Assembly of Gp0051906, Gp0051904, Gp0051908 | reverse complement strand
TGAGGAAGAACTTCTTCACTCTGAGGGTGACAGAGCACTGGAACAGGTTGCCCAGGGAGGTTGTCGAGTCTCCTTCTCTGGAGATATTCAAGACCCGCCTGGACAAGTTCCTGTGCAGCCTGCTGTAGGTGACCCTGCTTTGGCAGGGGGGTTGGACTAGATGACCCACAGAGGTCCCTTCCAAACCCTACCATTCTGTGATTCTGTGATCATCAAAAAATCTAATGGAACGAAGTTCGCGAGATTGGATTTTGGGCTAGATGAGTATTTAAGAGATGCAAATGTGTGATAACTCTTGCTATCTATGTCATGTTTTGTGATAGTGAGTTTTGTGTCTGTGTCTTGAGCAAGGTAGGTGGTAGGTGGTAAGTATCTCATCTCTATCGGGTCAATGGATCCATACTCTTCCTGACCCTTAAGCCATAAACATGTCCTAATTATTTCAGCAGTAAAAGTGTCATACTCTTCAGCGAGATTTTATTAAGAAGAAAAGTATGAAGGCTTAGACTCTCTTGCAATTCAAGTATCACAACAAGATTACTTACTGTAGTAGTAGCACTTAACATTTATACCCCTCATTCATCAACTACTTCACAAACATCAGCTAATAAGGTGGACTTAAATGTGTTTATTTTCTTTACCTTCTAGACTAGAAACCCAGTCCAGGGAAGCGATTCATTAGTCAAATGCAATACATGCCATATCTGGTAATGCTACTTTCCCTAGCTTTTTTTGCTACCTGAAACCATGTTATTACACTTCTTGGTATATATCGTGTTTCAGGAGATTAATAAAGTGAATACAGTGATTCAATTTCTAAGATGTTTATTACTTTCCAGAGTATTAAATGTAGCTGTTTTACATATTAACCTCCATATTAAAGGTTGGTTATTTTTGAGATATTTCTAAATTAAATTGGTAGTTTGATAAATATTTCATCATTTCCAAATATGTTATTGGTTTCATATTGATACCTATAATGCACTGCTCTTATGTAACTACATATGCTTATCTCTTATACATCTCTTCTAGGGACCAAGTTTCAAAAATAGATGTTTTGGACAAAATTGTGTTTCTTTTCAGTCCTGATTTATACTCTTGAAAGTCCTGAAGTCCAAGTGATACTACGAAGTCCAAGAGATACTACGAACACAGCTCTTCTGAATCTTTCACAGTTTTCTCTCTTGCACATCAAGGTATTTCACTTGTTCTTTCTAATTCAATTTCAGTAGTTCTGAAGATTGCTGACTAAGCCCTTGGCAAAGCAGCCCATTGGTATTTATTCTAGCCTTAATGTAAAATGTCACTGAAATTCACATACACACAAAGGATCGGTGTATACATTGCCTAAGAGAGTTTACATGACCTCCTAGACAGAAGGGTCATCACCAGAAGGTAGATTAGGGTGAGCTGGGTAAACAGACCCGCTCACTCCCATTCCATGACTGTCTCTGCCATCACATGAAATACATGTTGCCAAATTAGTAGCACTAATGCACTTTCTATTGCAGAAATGATTGCAGGAAAATATATACTCTTCTATAAGCATAAAAACTTTAATACTGGGTAGTTCAATGCCAAAGATTCTGTAAGTCAACCTGTTAACTGTGGGGAGAGCTAGACACAGAATGCGTCAAACTTAATAAAAGAGAAGCAGAAGAACAGATAATCTGGCAGTGCAGCCCAGGCCTCGGTGAAGGCTGCAGCAAAACCTGCTAAAACTGCAGAGTGAGGACTTCACTCACACTTCAGACTTTATAGTTCTGCCCAAGCCTTCTGGTAAGGTTGCTGTGCATATTTTGGGGAGAGGAGGAGGGAAGAGTCTTTTACAAATTAATGCATTTTAAAATTTCTGCTCCATAGTAATAACAAAGCACACTCTTTAAAGCAGAAGTACTGTGATTTCTTCCCCCCCAATAAATTCTTTTAAACATATGAAACAAAATTAAAAGGTAGCACCCTGGATCATAGCAAGCAGGATAAATGACACGGAAATAAAATACAGCCTGGCTGGCAGCATTCCAGCCTCCTTGGCTATTTGTCAACTCTCAGCTGCGATGATCTGCTGTGTGAGACTTGCCTCCGGATCTTCTACACATAACACTTCTTTGACAGGGGCCTAAACAATGCCTTTTGGAGGAGACAGGTTTTGAATGCAGGAGTTTGTATTTCAAGCTAAATTCCATAATTAAGTATAATTATGTGCCATATGTTTTCATCCTTTCAATTTTATGTAGTCTTGAAAACTAAGTAAATATATAAGCCTCTAAAATAATGGAATGTGTCACTGCCACGACGCAGCATCAGTGGCACACTGCAGTAACTCTAAAATCAAAATACTACCAATGTAATTATTCTATACTAAGTTATCTGAATTGCAGGATAGTTACCATATGTACGTGGAACAGTTTTGAAAGTTTGTCTACCTGCACCTTTTACTATATTCAGGTCCCAGTTCAGATCTCTAAAACACTGAAGATCACAAAGGAACCAAAAACAGTGCTACCTAAAACCAGTACAATTTCCCCAGGAAAACAAAAGAAGATACAACCTCTTCTCATATGTTTACAATGGTAATATTAAAGTCATGGTTTCATTCTTTCTTTTTCACCCAATCTATGACTGCATGCATCTACAACCTTGCTTCTAAATGAATTTTATTTTACAAAAATAAGTAAAATTTGAAAGATTTTTTTTTTAATTGAAATGCTTTAATATAAACCTTTGATTCATTTAACTGAAGACTGTGAGAATACCTAAATGTGCCCATCCTCCCAAAGCATGAATGCTTTTGAAGCTAATTTGATGAAAATCTCTTTCCCGCAGAACCCAAAGCAAAGTTCTTCATGCTGGTGGAAGTTTTCAGCCACAGTAATTACAGCACAATTACTAGTGATCTCCACATACTGTAAGCACACAAACCTATCTACATTGATTGAGAGTGATTTCACACGGACAAAAACAGGCACACTCCAAGCTCAACATCTCACCTTGTCCACACCAGGGTCAGTTTGAGATGAAGCTCAAGGTAACATTGCGGCTCCTTTAAAGTCAGTTCTAGCACTAGCTAAAAAGGGGCTAGGATTTCATGTGCTAAATTCAAATACTTTTACGTCATTTCTTTGTCTGGGATTGGTTTTAGGGTGCTTTTTTGAGGCATTTGCTTGGTTCTGAGAAAATACTGATGGATTCATTTAACAAATTCTCACATACTTCCAGACAATTACAAAGTTTTCTTTCTTAAAACAAAGAATTTTTTAATACCATGGAAACACTACAATGCAGAAGACACCACGGAAATCCTAAGAATTGGAAAGCGGTTTACTTTACAGAAACAAAGCCTCCAGGATTGAAAATTAAGTCTTTAAAACAGAGTAATGCTAATAAAGCAGACATATAAGCAGTTAACTTAGTTGACAATGCAGCAAGGAAATTGTCCTGCTCTTCTATCAGTCTGATCCTGAGGCATATGTGTCTTTGTGTATGAAATATATACCTATGTAGTTTCAACGGAACTTGAAAAATAACTAACAAGCACTATAGATGCGCAATGCTGCCATACTTCTGACAGGGTAAGTATGAAACCGGGCCTTTTTTGACTTTTGTTTTAAGAAATGTGCAAAAGATGGACTCGTAATGGAAATGGCATTGCAACCATAATTACACTACAGCATCAGCTATCGTCTAACTTGTTCTGATGTCTTTCCTCAAAAACCACTCTAATGATTTTTATCTGGTACTTCGGATGGCACATTTAGGTCCAGCTTTAAAATCAGCAACATGCAGAGAAATACCTCATCACAAGGAATGCAGCTGAAGACTGTTAATTAAGCGTTCAGGGCTCTCTATGATTAGTGGCTTTATTTTTCCTCAGTTAGTTTTCAACAGAAATGACAACTACATAGTTACTGCTAGCTGTTGTATACTAGTAACAATTAACATCCACTCTGGTAGTTTGTGCACACAGTAACATGCTAAAAGATATTCCTAGTAATGGAATATAATTACAGAACAAACCAATAATGCTCCATTTTCTAAATCAGCAATGAAAGCGAGAAACAAACACAGCTTTAAAAACCTTTGGAAATCTTTCTTCCATAGTGGATGTAGTTACTGGAACACTGGTTTTTTTGATTATTAAACCTTCACATTAGAAAAAGCATTCTAGGAAAAAAAAAACGAAACAATGAAGACAAATTATGTACGATGACCTTGGAGTCCTACCACAGTTAACACTCTTATTGCAAATCAACACCAGTTAAATACAATTTTTAATGAAGACTTCAAGGAAATATACCACAAATATAAATAAAACATTATTCTTAATTCCTTCTCAAGATTTATAGGAGTATCCAAAAGTAAGATACAGATAAAATAAGCTCTTATTTTCAGAGTTTGAACATCTAATATTGTTGGGTCTATGGGGATGTCCAGCTACTACCTGAATCCCACCAATTCTCAACCTCTACTCCAACATCAAGTTTCACAGTCTGCTTATAAGCATTTTATTATGGAACAAAATAATTCAAGATTAAAGCACTTTGACTTTATTGAAACACTGCACTTCCATTAAGCTAAGGTGCTTTTGCTGAACTTTTGCAGTTAGCCTAAAATGCTGCACTTGTTTTATAAAGATAATATTTCTCAGTCTCCATCTTGCAACAGATTCCAAAATGAATCAAAGCTTAAGAGTGTAATACTGAACCTCCCAGATACTTTCTAGAGAAAGCTTTGTTTCAGATCTTGCACAAGCTGCTGCTTAAAAAAAGCATTTAAGATAGCATGCATGTGGGGAGAAAGGAGAGTAGATCAATCAAAGAGGTACAAGCAATTAGAAAAAAATTTGCAAAATCACAAGAGCAGAGCAAGCAGAATGAGTCATGGCAAATTTGGAACTCAGCCAGGCATCACTGGATTCCTGTAGCATGCATGCAGGTGTGTATCTACTATGACAGAAAGAAATAGTAGGACCTTATGAAATCAGTAGAGAAGCTAATGCGAGTGATTAGCAGAGTCCAGCAGATCCGTTAAGTTTCTCAGCATTTTCAGATACTACGTGGCCTGCACACCCATCATCAGTCTCTAGAGTGATATTTTCTATCTCCCTCCCGCTCTCACTTAATTAGAGAGTTCACGCTATCCTGCAGTCCCATGAGAACATGCCTTGGTGGCCAGCAGCAGAGTTCAAGCAGCATTTCATGGCTCAGAGCCGAAACTGAGAGCTCACAGCCAGCCTGGTCTCTCACTGGTAATTCTAAACCTCCGTTCCGTTGCATAAATCTTTAAACAGTTTACACACTCCTTCCATTGATCACTGAGAAGGTATTTAACAAGTTCTGTCCAGGAAAAGATTAACTAGCCATGATCTCTTTAGATTAGAAAGGAGACAAATAATTGATGATATGATAAACATATAAATTCATTATTATCTGGAGTAGGTTTCTCTCATTACTAGGCAGACAGATTACGCTAGCTTCCATACCACTTTGTTTGCTGATTTACCAATAAAGGCAATAAAGCCTCCACTTTCCCCTCTCCTTCAGTATTTCTAGTGCGCCAAAGCTTTAGGGTACTAAGTGGTCTGAGCTGCAAGGCAAAAGATTGTGTTAAAGTGAAACGAAGACAAAAGCCTATGGTCTTGGCTAAGCTATGAGGTGATGCGCATAAACATCAGAAAGCAGAATAAGGTATCATGAGATGTGTACAGTGACAGTTTGCTGTTTTTACAGCATTGCATGCATCAGCTAGGGAGGGATTTTGCACAGAACAGTTTGCTGGGGACCCCTCTTGGTTTTTCTCTCTCAGTTCTCACTGGCAATGGAACAAAAAACAGCAGGTAGGCTGGGGCTCCATCTGGGTCCAGTGCTCAGCATTATTGTGCCACAGCAGAAAACCACAGTGAGCCCACATGTTGGATACTACATACAATCAAAGGTAGCATATAGCAGAAACAGAAATAATATAGGAAAGAGCAACTAAATTGATGGGAGACAGGCAGCAGAGCTTGTATGAGGAGAGATAAGGTAGCCTAGGACTCTTCAGGTGCTTTTTAATCTAAGGCTTGACCATTTTATTTGATGCTATTACTTTTTTTACATTCTTTATGCCTTTCAACATTTATTTCCTAATAACCAACAAATCCAAATTCTTTTTTCATACAACGCCTGCTTAAATTACAGCCCTCATTGCCATAAAACCTTGTGAACATTGAAAGCAGAAATTGTGACTGATCAATGAAGCCCTGCAGTGGAAGAAGCTTCTGAGCAGACAGGCAAGGGCTTTGTGCTCATGAAGATCATGATGGGATGTGGGGAGTGACTGTCCACTCCTGATGCAATGAAAGCTGAACTCGCCCCAAGACAGAGGGGTCCAGAGGGTAGCCGTTTGGCTACATCTGTTGTCTTCCTGCACTAGCCAGACTGGCAAGGTGCAGGTTAATACAGCTCAGCCCAACAGAGACTACAAAAAGTGACCAACTAACAAACAGAACTTAGAAAAGAGGAAAGGGCTTCAGCTGGTTTGAACCCATGTACTGCTTCCCAGCAGCTGGAGACACCCAGCCACTGTACTAGGATCCAGCTGTGCACTGCCATTGTTATATGCTGTTAAGTGTATTTAGATTTTGATCTACACGCTCTGCTGCCTCACTGTGCTAAATCTAAATCCCACGTCATGTCAGATAATGTCAAATAAGTACGTCTGACATTAAACCTCAAATCCTTCATGTGTGGAATATCAAAAATAACCTGGTCGGAGAGAAGTGGACTCTTGACATTAATGCCGTCCAACATGGTCTGATCACTTAATGTAAGAAAAAGCCTTTAAGGACTATTAAACACCATTATTCAGTACAATCTTTCATCTGAGATTCTCTAACCTGCATGTGAGGGGAAATACAACCTTATAACTGTTCTTCTTCCTTAAGCTAGTAAAAAAGCCAGTTCCCTCCTTGAGGAAGTTCCTTTCTTCCTTCCTTAAGCCAGTAAAAAACAAGCTGGCCCTTTAGCCTGACCCGGTACATTGCTCTTACGCAGGATAATTCAGAAACTCTGAAGGTATCTCTGTTCAGTCTGTTGGTTTGTGTGCAGGGTCACAGAGGGCTGACTATGAAATCTGGTCCTTTATTCTCATCTTCCATATCTAAGTCAGTTTTTGACACGATGCAATGCAAGGCTTACAGCTTGCATCCCATGACTATTCAATATATTTGGTAAGTGTTGTAAGAGATCTCTTCAAAGTCTCCACAGAGTCTAAACAAAATGTCAGTTATGATCTTCCTAATATGCTCATATTCACATGTTGGTAAAATGTCAACAGATCACGGAGGAAGAGGTCTTTTTCACACAGACTTCTCTGCTTACAGTTGTCACGTTGTGGTCTCCCAGGTCTTCCCTTTCACTAATAGACTAGGCTGCAGTATATGGTTTGGAGGTCAGTAGTCCCCTGCTTCACAGACATCTGTAAAATATGGATTCGATATCTGTCACCCTCCAGTCCCCTGAATAAGAAAAACCTGCATATTTTTATTAGCCTCTCATAATTTTATACTCCGGTTCTCTTAGCAGATTTGAATTTATCCAATTTGATTTTTTTTTTTTTAAAGTGTGAATAGTCCCAGAACCTTTGCAAATGCTCAGTCTTTACTGCCAAAAGAGGGAGGTATTTCTTCACAACCTTCAGTGTCAGCAAGTCACGCAGACAGTTCATTTAGCTGTTTATCCCTGTCTGTAGTTGGCTTGATTTCCGATTTCTATATAAACAACATATTTCTTACATAAAGAAAGGTTTTCATATGAATTCTCTACGTATAACAATAGCTCCTTTAATGTATTTAAATGAATCTCAATTAGGCCCAAATTGACAACATTAGGAATCTATTTTCTACTACCTCTTAGCAGTTATCCAGACTGGCTTCACCTCTGGTGCACACACTGATACAAGAATTACAGCTAAAAGGAGTTTATCTGTTTTTATGGCAGAGAATTTTTATACTATCATGGCTAAAGACATATGGAAATATCAAACACTCTCTGACAGTAGAATAACTATATTTTCGATTAAAAATTAATTTAAAATTATTAAAAAATAAACCACTCAAAGATTAAACTAGACAGGAAACAAATTAAATTCTACCTTACTTTGTGACAGTTAATAAATCAACTTTAAACAAATTAGTGCATATGTTCAGGACAATCCAGTTTGAAAAATAATCTCCTGAGTTCATGGGAAGTGATGGCTTAGTGGCGAACAAACTTAATTTCTATGTTTTTACAAAGAAGATGTATGAAACAAAATACTTCCTGCACATGTTTATGGACTCACACCTTCAAGTTAAATCCTGCCATAATTAACAAGCAGAACATTTGACAAATTCCATTTGCTATTTCTTCTTTTTTTTTAATCTCTTGTCACTCTGCAATTCATCATGCTAAAAGCTTTGATCCCTAGCGTTGAACAGACATGAATTTCCTAAATGACTAAAACTTATGGGCAAGTGTTTCCTCTTAGAGCTGTATGTAAATGCAATGTTAAATTTTATTTTTGTAATCTCTTTAATCAGAAACAAGGGAATTAGCCAGCTGTTTGGAACTCATGTGAAGATGTAATTAAGCATCTGATTGAATTTCTGTGCATATCAAACAGCAAAGGCTAGTATTTGCACACAAGACAGACCGCTTTCATTAAAATAAAAAGCTCACCAAATGACAACAGAAAGGGTTTACTCCAATGGTTTGTCTCTGAGATATCCGTCCACAAGAAAGCACACATCAGAATGGCAAAAAAAATTGCTTTATATGTCAGTCATACCAACAGGACTCCTTACTGAGTGACACCTAGCTTTCCCTTACATCTGTACTGCATGCTATTGCAATACGCTAAGGAATTGCCTGTCTTGCAGGCTTCACGGGGGAAAAAAAAATCCCACAAATTATCAATTGCACCAATGTGGAAATAAGCTTTATTGCCACCTGTGCTTATTTTATTTTTATTTATTGATTTGGTGGGGATTGGTTTTGGGATTGCTAGTGAAATACCTATTTAAAAGTATCACTGCTGAAATTTATGTATATATATCACATATAGCCAGGATTGTTCTGTCCAGTAAAGCAAAACCCCAATTTTCTCCTTTTCCTAGGAGATTGTCCAGAGATGAATATTAATAAAGATGAAAATATATTCCAGTTTTTTATACTAACAGACGAGTACAATAGTGAACCAAACAGAAAACACTTTTTTTTAAGATGTTGGATGAAGCTGAGTAAACAAATCACTAGAGAAAACAGCTTCTTTAAGTAATTTCATCTCAAGAGAAGTAGGAGCAGCTCCTTGACTACTGCAATCAACCCTGATTTGGGTCAAAGTATCCAGATTCCCTTTGCGCTAGCTAGGAACAAAGCAGAGGCAGGAAGGTAGGGCAGTTACTCTCTTTGTCTCCTCAGCTTCCAAGGGTGGAAGTAGAGTTTAATCACTGAGTTATCATGCTCTTCCCATGCCATTTCTCCCATTGCTCAAGGGGAGGGGAATGGAGGGACGCTGACTCTTCTAGGGAGAGTCTGTACGTGCCCCGCTGCAGTCCCCTCTCCCAAGGACTTTCACTTGACTCCGGAGAGAGCTCACGGAAAGTGGCTGATCAGAGAGCCGTGTCCCATCAGCTTGCAGCATCAAGTGCCAGAGCTGAGAGACAGCAGACAACGCGGCTCTTAAGACACCAAACTGGCGTACCCAGTGTCGCCCAGCCTTATTCGAGTCCCATGTGGAGGTGAGGGTCACGGATCTAACAAATTAGTCTGATTTTATAGAAAACCTTGAGGTACAACACATACAGTGTAACCTCAAATGATCCCAATCTGCACAACCGGGGCAGGCAGGGAGGGGGAGCAGAGAGTATCCAGAAAATGAGAAGATCTCAGGTAAAGGTATTTAAGGAGTTCCTGGCTTGGGGATACTTGCTAGACATAAGCACGCTGTACACACACACCAAATTTTCCCATTCCTATCTTCTGTTGTGTGCTATACAGCAGGAACGTATTGCCTGAAGAGCTACTATGCAACGCAAAAAAAGTCCTGTTGTGGCCAGTGTTCAATAATTCAGAGGAAAGGAGCATCACAGTGCATCAGACTACCTGTGCAATTCAGGTGTATTACTTCACCTTCTGATCATGACAGTTAAGAAAAAATCCTTGTCTACAACTGTTTTGCTATCCCTCTTCAAATTAAGAAATATGATAAAATCTGAGAAACACCTAAAAATCACAAGTGTTCAGAGATATATTTTAACATGAACCTGGAAGAGGGAGACAGAATTTTGACACAGGTTATTTTCTGCAGAGTTGTGTCATTCAGCTTACCAGAATGGGTTTTTGTAAATTAAACAACATTCACTTAAGGGACTTTTTCAGAACTGTTTGGTAGAAAGTTTTTAGGTTTTGAGACGATTATTTTAAAAATTCAAAGGATTGTGCAAAGTCTTCCAAAGAACAGCCGAAGTGGCTAATTATAAAATAGCGATCTGGCTGGTAACAGAAAACTGCAATTATTTTAAACTAAATTCTATCTAGTCTAGTTAATATAAGGAAGATATATATTCCTAGAAAGGAAAAAGCTAATACTGGCATATTGTCACAATGTTGACAAGATTCAACTTGAAATTTTTGAGCAACTATTATTGCTTATACCAAATATCTACACGATCACTAGAAAATGCCATGGAAGAAATAAAAAGCTTGTTCTTGAAAAGAAGCCAAACCATATACAAGCACCAACAAATAATGTTTTGTCCACTACAACAACATTGACTATTGTCCACCACAAAGCACTAGCAGCAAGTGGTATTTCCTAAGATAAAAAACAGCTGTAGTACAATACTGGGCCGTATACCAAACTTCCCCAAGCAAACTCAACCTTTTCTAGAATAAAAGATGCTGGAATGGGATATACACATAGAAAATATATAACCCTATGTCTATAAATACACACATAAAAGTAAGTCCATCAGAAACATGCACACATTTGCTCATACTGCAAAGACATTTCCAACACTGCTTTTGTTCAAAATCCAAAGCATAACACTGACGTGATTATCTAGAAAGGTATTTCTCATGATCAAGACTCTGCCCCTGTTAGTACATCCAGCCCTGCCAATCTGAATTGTACTCAAAATATGGCTCTGACTGCAGAGAATCCATGACTTAATTTATGGTTATTAATCTAGATTTGCTTTGTAAGTAACATCCTTCTTATCTGTTTGACTCTATTTCCTCCATTTAAGTTCCTTTTTTGCTCCTGCATCACAGATTTTTTACTGAAGGGTTTAGAAACTGATGTTCTAGATGCCAGGAAATGATGACTGAATAGCCTTTTACATGGTAAAATTAATCGCAAACCAATTATGATTGTTGCATATCAATTATGATTGTTAAACTAATGCTAGCTTTGACTTTTTTCTGTCTCTTTCCCTTCTTCCCTAGAACAAAAATTAGAGAAATTCTCTTGCCCAAAATAACCTACACACAGAATTAAAGTTACAATCACAGCTACCCTCTAGCACTGGATAGCAAACACAGCTCTGCAACTACAACACACTGTGGTAGATAAGATTTGCCTTCCTCAGACTCTGCTCCTTTTTACAGTATTCAAACACTATTCTAAAAAAGCAATTACTACCACAGACATTACTCAGTCCATTTGCAGAAGGAATCCTTCAAAAAGTAACTGCTTTTTGACATTGTTTGTAACTTTGACTAAAACATTCATTAAAGTTTCATCCATGTAAAGAGAGTTTAAAAAAAAGCTTCATGCATATAGCTCTCCATGCCTTTAATCTGATGAAACTAGATTAAAAAAATGTCAGTTGTTTTGCATGCGTCTGTGAGCATTTTCCTGAGAGTTGGTCAGGGTTGTATTCAGCTTAGGTCTCTATAATCTTTACTCTGAGAGTGATTCCAGTACTCACTCTCGCTGCTCAGGTGCTTTGTGCAACACTAATACCTGGATCTCTTGTGATGGAACAAGGTGCAGTAGAGAACTAGCTCAGTGAGCAGCAAGAAGAAAACGGGCCCATTGCTATGAAGCTAGGAAGTTAGCTGATACTGCACAGCATTTCATCATAGCTTTAAATCCTCAGGTTCTGCAGTCACATGATTCTGTGAGGCTCTCAACCTTTATTTATTAACTTGTCTGAAGAGACTGAAAAAAATGTGACGCTCAAACACAAAGAATCCAAATCACTGCAAAGGAAAAGAACTGAAATTTTTTCTCAGCCTATCTCATGATTTTTTAAAGCTTTGGATAGACAGTGTTACATGTATATGATAATTTAAGCTTTGATTACTTCTATTAATAAGAATTTTTATTACAGCTTCCAAGTGAAGAGATACAAATCAAAGATAAACTTTGATGCAACCATGCTTCAGGTTAGATAGGGAACCCTCAGGCAGCCCATATTGATTCTAACAACAGTTCCATAAAGTACTACCGAAGCAGACAGTCCACACACGTTTCCTGAATTCTCAGTTTCTTTTCCTTCATTTACACCAGTCATTGTTCCTAAATAGTTTTCCCAAGCCAAAACAAAACACAGGGACCTCCGCCTTTCTTAGAAGACCTTTAAGATTTGTCCACAGCTGAGTACCAGCACAATGTTTGCCAGTATACCTGAAATTCATTGTTCTTCATATGGTGCTACTGGTTGGAAACTGAACCGTCTTAATAGTCACAGGTATTAAAAATTGAGCTTTTTTTTTTTTTTTTACAGCTAGTTGATTTTACTTCCTCAGTGTAGTAGACCACATGTCTCTATGCAATGGCATCATATGCATTTCAGTCACACTTCACCTGGGGGGCTCGAGTACTTGTTGCCTTGGCAACACACTGCTTAATATGTTTCATTTTGCCTCTTCTCTCCTTTTGTGAGTATGAACTTAAAAAATGAGGACAAAGTAATATATCATACCTTTTTCTAACCAAAATTCTATGAAATTAAGTGCTAACAGTAATACCATCCTAGGATTGATAATTTCAGAGACAAAGTGTGAAAATAATATACATTATAGAAAAAAGACAGCCTGCTTTCTCAGAACTGAACTGAGATGTTCAATATTTTTAGCTTATTGGCAGCACCAGATGCTGTTTCCTTTAGTGGATGAATATCTTTTTTCCCATTGTTGAAGAAACAAGTGTTATTAATTTTATAGTATTTACATAACTGTGTATATATACGTATACTGTATTTTAATAAATGTTAAAATAATTTCTTCAGATTAGTACTTTTGGATTTTACAGACATGTCAGTATATTCAATGAGATTACTGACAGCCTTCAGCATCTTTGCTGCTCCGACAACACCTTTTAGTAACGAATAGGGCCAGTGGGCTATGTCTATCTGTACTAACAGATATATATACACTTATTTATACATAATATATGTACGTATGCATACATGTGTGTTTCTATATGCATATACATAAAAATACCCTAAAATGAGATGCAGAGTGCACATACGATTAGCAGGAGCTTACTATGGTGCCTGAGTAGTAACTCAGGTCGACATGTAGCTAGTTGCTAAACAGCCTGGCTTATTTTGTTGTTATCAGTCACTGGCAAGGCAAGTGAATCTGCCAACTTTGTGAGCAATAACTTTTACATGGGAAGTTTTGGGACCACGCATGTGCGTGGCAATGGCCATTAGCATGTGCAGCACACTCCCATCCGTCAAAAATACCAAGAACAAACAGCAAATCTTATAAATTCCTGAAATTACTGTGTGTGGGTTTTTTTTAGCAGCCTTGTAATAAGCATAATGCCAAGTCTATGACTTGGTAATGAAGACATCCTCAAGGTATGAGGATTACAGAGGGACTTTTTATCTCCTTGCCAATGGAAAGAGTATAAAATGTAAGATATAAAACTCCTTTTGCAGTGGTACAGCTAACTCTAAAGAAGGCACTGAGAAAAATGAACCTTTTAATCACAAAAGGCAATGATATGTTTTACATATATATGAATATGTTTGAGAAAAAATAGTTTACAAGCTTTTCTAAAAATTTTTTCCATTCAACACATTTTTAAAATTCTTCTAAAATCTTGAAGTTTAGAAAATACAAACACCACACTTGACACTGCACAGCTAAGCCTTAGAGCTAGAGAAATACTAGAATTTACAGTTCGTCATTGCACCTGTAATCAAGCGTATGAACTGGACATAACCTTACTGCTACTGCTATTACTGACATAGCAGTAAGTTGTTCACAGAGCCCTGAATCATTTTCTGGAACGAGTCCACTTCACAGATGAATCTGAACCATTACGAACTCAAACAAACAGTTTTCTGTCCGGTATGTTTCCTTTGCTATAGGAGTTTGAAAGCATGAATAAGGTACAGAGGTAAGAGCAGAAAGAGCAGTTCTGGGGTTAAACTTGCCAAAAGAAACGGGTTAGGGCTCTGTCTTGCATGGTGACAGCCAAGTCATTTAAAGCTGAGCTCTTGCTAGTGATCTCTGTCCATTGCTCTTACTCAGGTCTACGAGCAGCTATGTAACACCTGATTCCCCAAACCGCGCAGTGCTCTCAGCTGGAGCTGAAGACAATGAGATCTGTGCTCTGAATGCTTCAAAAGCTACAAAAATTGGGTCCAAAGTGTCCCTAGCGGAAGAGAAGAAGTAGGTTCTTCCGACCTCATCCTCTCTGCATTTCAGATCTTCATTTATAAAGCAGGATAACAACATCCTTTTACCTTACTGGAGTCATGTGAATCTAAGTGCAATAGTATTTCTAAATCACTCAGTTTTGGAATGAGCAAACTGGAAGAGACCATTAGAAAATTAATGGCTGTCTTCAAAGCTAAGCAGAAAATTAATAGCTGTCTTCAAAGCTAAGCAGTAAATTCAGTCTATATCCACACAACCAAGAACACTAAATGAGCACTACAGATTGTTTTAATTGCCCTTCATTTTGTCACTTTGCTATCCTTTATAATAGTTATTGGTTTTATATGAGTATTTCAGAAAGAGTAGTTGATGACATAGTTTGGCACACAGATTTTATTAGTGTGCTTTTGGGATTGTCACTCATGGGTAGCTAAACCAAAAATTAATTGTACAGATGAGTCTGAACAAATGAAAACAAAGTGTTTCTGTTACAGTGTTATGTGTTTTACATATAATGAATTGAGCAATAAAACTTTGACAAGCACCTAAGAGGTTTTATTAATTTTAACTATTGTTCTTATCTTACTGTATGCAATATAATTTAGTTCTGTAATATACACAAAATATTTACTTGAATCTACTTGACTAAGACTGGGTGGAAGAAAAAGACCTAAATCACAACTCTTAAAGGTTTTTTTCCTCTATTTAAAATATGGAAGAGACAATGTTATGATCCTGTTTCTAAATAGAATTAGTGTTTCCTGTGGACACCTTCCCAGTTGCAGCATTTCCCAGCTACAGCTACAGCAAACGCTGTGTATGCCCTGTCGGAAACTGATATCTACTTTTTTAAGATGCAAAAAATCATCCAATTCACATAATCTTTATTAAAAATAATAATAAATTATTCCTTCCCCTGTAACAAAATGTATTTTTCCCTATTTCTTTAGTTTTAACCTGCAGTTACAAAAGCAGTACTAAGTTCAATGCAAACTCATCACAGCCATAGCTGTATCTATTGCTCCTGCATGTTTCCTTTTGGGGTCAGTATCTCTATTGGTCTCTATTGGTTTCCTTTTGGGGTCAGTATCTTTACTGGTCTTTGGACAAGTTCTTACAATTAAAGACTGTGTTTGCCACCACACTCTCTCTCTCGCACTCGCACAGAAGCGTACAGATGTGCATACAAAAAGGTGGAAAACTTCTAGCAGCAAGCAAAAGGACTGTTTAAAAAAGGAACACTATATTTTAGCTCTGCAAAGTTATATATATTATTCATCCAAATGGATCCAAATCTAAGTTCATGTAATTTATACTGCCCCCACAGGAATTAATTAAGCAATACTGATCTTTAACTGGAATGTTGATCATCCATTTATGTCATCGTCATAAACCAGTAGAAACTGACACAAAACTAAGTTTTTAGGTTTTATTCGCTATATACAGTTCGCTGGTAGCTTCTGGCCATGTAGCCAGCAACAACAGCTTTCCTCCATCAGCAAATTATCTGGCAGTAAATTGGACATATAGTGTCTTTAATGTTGACTTATGAGGACTGACACAGTTAAACATCCTATTACTCGGGTTTGACCGTATACCCTTAAATGTATAAAACGAAAGGAAGATAGAAGATACAGAACAGCATATTTTCCAGAAAGCATCACACTATAACATTTCATCTTTGCTATTATAGGCATGATACAAGTGTCATAAAAAAGTTGCTCATATGTTTAAGCTGTCACTAAATTGATTAATGATTTAGAGGAGGTGAACAGTTCAGCAAAGTCTGAATCTGATGCATACCAAGGCACTAGCATTTGCTGAACAAAAATGATCTTGTTTTTATTAGCTGGGTTCAGATTTGATGGGATGAACCATTCACCCAGACACAGTCATAACTCAAGAGAACTATAAGCAATAACAAAAAGCCTCTTCTACCTTGACATTTTATATAGAAATGGACAAACATAACATGGGCCAAATCCTACTCTTTCTATTTAGAATTAAAATGCTTGAAAATAGAATACTAAAAAAATAATTAAATTAATGTACTCTCATCAAAGTAGAAGCAGTAATCTACCATAATGCTGCAAAGCTTCCCTATTAAATCATTTTAGGAAATAAAATAATTCAGATAAACAGTCTTTCTGAGGATAACTAGTGAAATGGGGAATATTCAAAAGTATCAGGACCATATCCACAGAGCTCTATGCTTAATTTCACAATACCCTTACGTTTTTTTTACCTACGGAGCACTGGGCTATCAACAGTTTCCCTCCTGGCATATTTTTGGGCATAAAGAAACAGGCAACCCAAGGAGGGAATTTGCCCACCTCTCTTCTCGTCTCTCTCTAACTGAAGCATGTGAAACATGCAGGATCTAGTGAATGTAGGTTTAAAGGGCACTTAAAGGACAATGTAGAAGTGTATTTGTAGTTTCTAGAAAGATGTTTTTAATCACTCATCATAAACTATAGTTATCATATTAACCTGTAATAGTGTGAACCAGCAAGGATATGGACCATGGTCAAGTATAATGGCAGAGGAAAAAAAGGACTAATGAAAATTAAGAAAGAACGCGTAAGACAGAAAACAACAGAACTAAATTATATGATAAAAAGCAACAGAGGTAAAACCTGACAATTAAATTCCTTAAATATTCTCAAAATAAATTCTGAAAATTTTCAACACAAAAAGTATGAAATAATGAAAATATATTTCAAGGTACATTATCTCAAAACTTGTTCATAAATTTTCAGTTGCTACTGATGCCTTGGGTACTTTAATCTAGTAATAATTAATAATGTGCAATAATTAATATGTTTAAGAACTAATTAGCTTATTGGAGGAGGATCAGTGCCTATTATCATGTATTTGAAGCAGCACTAGTTCTCAGAATGCTCTTGTAAGACTTCTAAAGTGTATCCATTTTCTTATATGATTATAACCAAGCAGGCATCATAGGCATTAGTTAGAATCATTATGACAGATTATGAAAGATACTATGATACTATGATAGATGCTATACAAGCATACATAAATATTTAGTGATCCGTGTCTGAAAAATTTGATATTCCAACTGCAAGGAACAATGAAGTGATTATAAAACAAACAAGGGGAAAATGAAGACAGTCAGAGTTCAATAACTAAACCTTGTGCTTACAAAAACAACCATGTGCATAAATAATATATTATTCTATTTGATCTACTTTTCATTGGTTTCTCACTAATATCATCACTGAAACAGGCTGTAATGCAAACTAATGTTCACAGTAAATACTGAAGAGCCTCTATCTGCAGTTACTTCAGGAGTTTTCAGAAGTACAGCTTTCAGTAGACCTGTCCTATGAGGTAAGTGTACGCACTGCAGTTACAGTGCAAAGCATTGCCAAAAGCCACTCTCTCTTCATCATAGCTAAGACTCACGCAACTATAAGTGTACTCACAATTTGAGAATCCTACCAGTCTATTAACCAGGACACATGTACAGATGTGTATCCTGTGATATTTAAGGACGCTGAATCAATTCCAATAACCAAGTGAAATTAACATGCAGAAATTATGCATTAATATATCTGAAAGTACTTTAAACATGATTAATGAAGCCTGGACGATAATTATGTTAGGAAATCAGTAGCATTAAACAAAGATAATTCTGTGTAAAAGAACAAAAATCATCACAAAATTTAACAAATGGATGAAGGGTTAAAGATAAAAATCCAACTCAAGTCTATGGCCCCAATCCAGCAGACCACTTAGAGCATAAGTTTAGTTTTATCAAAGTTAACAGACCTCATCAGTCTAAAAATAAGCGTTTGCCTAAGGCACTTCCTAGACTAGGGCCTATGGATGCTGCAAGCTACTCCGAAACACATTTGCCTCACAATAATTACATATTTAACTAATAATTAAAATACTATCCGTCAAAACAAAGTTACTCTAAACTCCTTCGGTGAAATGAAAATGCTTATGTTTCTATCACTGTTACATGCAGTGAGATCCAGAAAAATTTCCAGGAAGCTAAAGAAGAGAGATCTGATCTCTGCTCACAGAAAGGCAGGATGCATTTTGCAACCTTTCTTTCATAATCTGTGCCTTTTGTTAGCATATATAACTATTGAAAAAATCTTTCCGTGATGGTTGAATCAAGTTTAATCATAGACACTCTGCCAGCATTTAGTTTTTGCTTCAACTTTTTAGAACAGAAGAGATCTCCTAAACAAAAAACAAAGTCTTCTGGGATAGTGATAAGACCACCAGGATTGGGTCCAGGTATCAGCAGAAACCTCTGCTGAAAATTAGGGAGCAAATCATAGTGGTAATTATGTTTTACACTAGAGATACAGCTTAGAGAACAAATACTGTCCTTAGGAGTAGGCATATCTGGAAGTGATAGCTGACAAACTCTTCACCACTGTGAAGAGCAGTTGGATAGTCACCAACTGGTGATATTTTTTCAGACGTAGCTTCAAGAAGAAGAACAAACAAACAGAACAAGATATTGTAAAAACAACCTTGTTCAATTGTATGTTCATTAGCTGTGGAGATGGACACCTAATATAAAAAGCACCTGTAAACACATGTTTAAGAATAGTGAACTATGGAGTTAAATCCAGTTGGTGGCTGGTCATGAGTGGTGTTCTCCAGGGCTCAGTTTTGGGGCCAGTCTTGTTTAACATCTTTATCTATGACCTGGATGAGGGGATTGAGCGCTCCCTCAGTAAGTCTGCAGATGACACCAAGCTGGGTGGGAGTGTCGATCTGCTCGAGAGTAGGAAGGCTCTGCAGAGGGATCTACACAGACTGGATTAATGGGCCAAGGCCAACTGTATGAGGATCAATATGGCCAAGTGCTGGGTCCTCCACTCTGTCCACAACATCCCCATGCAATGCTACAGGTTTGGGGAGGAGTGGCTGGAAAGCTGTTCAGAGGAAAAGGACCTGGGGGTACTGGCTGAAACCCAGCTGAACATGAGCCAGCAGTGTGCCCAGGTGGCCAAGAAGGTCAATGGCATCCTGGCTTGGATCAGGAATGGTGTGGCCAGCAGGAGTAGGGAGGTGATCGTGC
>Ga0181612_162625_pt1 | contig 19715 bp, 13 predicted proteins | sample HoacroProtozoa21_FD_119630 | JGI IMG/M metagenome (GOLD analysis project Ga0181612, IMG submission 119630) | Hoatzin crop microbial communities from Cojedes, Venezuel. Combined Assembly of Gp0051906, Gp0051904, Gp0051908 | reverse complement strand
GTTCCCTCGCACAGTACTCTGCAATGACTGACAGATGTATTTCTACAGACAGCTTCTCAGATAGGCCTGCATTTACAAGGGATGATGCCAAGCTTTTTTCTTTTGTATTTCTAAGGGTCTTCATGCTGAGAGGTGACTCTTGACATTTTGGCATATTGATGTGAAAAGCACAGATGTATTTTCCTGCAGTTTTTGCATAAGACATATGGGAACCAGAACACACCTGTCACAAGTTGCCAACCATAATAAGTAGCTTGTAAGAAAACATAACCTCTGGGAATATCCAAATGATATTAATATAGTATGGCTAAACAGACAGAGGCTGTAGTCAGGCCTGGCATATAAGGGCACAACAGCCATTGACTTTGGATGGTGTAACACTTCCTTACACCATAGCTGTACACGGTCCCAAATGACTATCATTTAAAAAAAAACTTCATGTTTCAATTAATCACAGACATAACAGTAAAGATGTGTATATAGATAACCTTCACTTCTTTCAGGGTTATTATGAAAGCATTAAGTAGAATGAAGCAGTAACCACCTTTAAGCCATTGAATGTCTTTTTCCTGAATATCTTCACTCAGAACATATACGCTATTTCAGTTCAATCACCCACAACAGTTCTTGCCACACTGCAATTTCTCTAAAAGTAAATAAAAATTAAAATGTCATACGTAGAGACACATCTGGAAATACAAATATTAAGTTTTCTGCAAAAATAGTTGGTTAGAAAATGATTCTTCAGCCACAAGTTGAACAATAGACAGAAACTGCTGAGAATACTAGAAGATGTACAAAATTCTGAAGTTATAACAGATAATATTTTTAACCTCAGATGACAACAAAAAAAGTTCTGCATAAAACTGGAGAAATATTTCCAGAAATACAACCATCTATGACATTTAAATAATAGGTCTCCTCCCAGAAATTATCACGAAACAGTTCTATATTGATCAGTTCTTCCTCCTGTTTTCCCATGGGTACCTGGTTACACTTGCATTCTTATTCAACTTATGAGTATCTGCAACATACAGAGGGCTCAACTAAATGACTTGTCTAACATACCTGATAAAAGAGGCTGAAGTTCCGTTCAGATCATCAGTTTGTTCATTGTAATGGCTTGCCTACAATGTCCTAATAATGCTGAAAGAATGTACTTTTCAGTCATTCTAACAGCTATGATTCTGACCAACAGCAAATCAAACACAAAAAGAGACTAGAAGCATAAGTAACCCCTCAACAACACTAACAGCCTCAAAGTCATCAAATCCAAAACCTGTATAAATTCTTTGAGAATCTAAATCATCAATATGCTAATGGAAAACAATCCGCAGCTGCATGATTCTCACACCTACCCCTGCAGCACTCCTCTGTTCTGACTCCTCTTCTCTAGTCAAATCCTAGCACATTCCTAACAGCCAACTTGTGTAACTTCTTGTACAGGCAATACTTTGCTATAGTTTGTTTCCATTCATTTTGTTTATCATTTGCACTAAAACAGCAGTCAGACAGAGTGTTTCAATTCCTCTACAAATTCACAGTAAAAAACAAGTTCATACTCCTGAAAAGCTTGCAAATCCTAGTCTCACAATATCTAACATAATTACAAATATGTGGTATCAGACTGTTGTGGTTTAACTCCAGCTGGCAACTAAGCCCCACACAGCTGCTTGTGCACTCCCCCCCAGTGGGAATGGGGAGAGAATGAGAAGAGTAAAAGTGAGAAAACTTGTGGGTTGAGATGAAGACAGTTTAACATATGCAAGCAAAGCAAAACAACTACTTCCCATCAGCAGGCAGGTGTTTGGCCACCTCCAAGAAAGCAGGGCTCCATCACATGTAACAGTGACTTGGGAAGACAAAATACCATCAGTTTGAATGTCGTCCCCCCCCCCCTTCCTTCTTCTTCCCCCAGTTTTATATGCTAAGCAAGACATTATATGTATGGAATATCCCTCTGGTCAGTTAGGGTCAACTGTCCAGGCTGTGTCCCCTCCCAACCTCTTGCACACTCCAAGCCTGCTCGCTGGTGGAGTGGTGTGAGAAACAGAAAAGGCCTTGACTCTGTGTAAGCACTGCTAAGCAATAGCTAAAACATCCCTGTGATATCAACATTGTTTTCAGCGAAGATCCAAAGCACAGCCCCATACCAGCTACTACAAAGAAAATTAACTCTATCCCAGCCAAAACCACCACACAGACCTGATCTTGCATTCCAAAAAGTGTTTCACTGAACCAAAACTCCCACTACAATGAGTGGAATTAGCAACATGTCTCATAACATCCAAAGTCTATCATATCCAATCAGTACAGTCAAGTGATATACAACTTTATTTGTGACTGAAGAAGCACACTTACTGAGTGATATGCACCTTGCAATGCTGTGTGGTGCAATCGATTCCTATATCAAACCTGTGTAATCACTAGACAGCCCTGGGGAACGCTATTGACTAAAGAAACAACTGATAACTTAATATTCAAAATGAGAGATCTCACTAGATACCCTAGGACCATGCTGGCATTTTTGTTATCACTAGTATCTCTGTCACTGAAGTCCCTGCTCCTGAGGACAGGGATCAAATAATTAAAAAAAAACCCACAACATTGTATATTTATAACATTATACAAATGTAGGTTAACAGTCAGATCATGCTGCAAAGCAGCTTAATTCTGTGATCTTCCTCCAGTAGTTTACCTCAGATTACTCAAAGCAACATGGTATAAAAAAAAAATCATATTAAGTAGCTTATATTTTAAACACCTATGTTTAATCTTAAGATATTTAACATCATGAATTATGGAACAGAATATGCACTCCTGAAAATTGATATAAAATTCACAGTAGGTGAAATTTCATTAAAGAAAAAAGTGCAGCCAACTGGTTTAGACTTCCTTGGGATATTGTGCTAGAGACAGAAATATAGAAAAGAATGGCACTGGTTTTGTTGAGTTTTAAAAGGCTGCCTTTCCGTAGGTTTTGAGTCTTTTTCTTTTCATGTACAAAGAAAACTAACAGAAAATTCATCATCCTCCTCTATTTTTCCCCTTTTTTTTTGGTGATGATTTATGGTACTGCCTAGATGATTATACTTTACCATCTGGTTAACCTTATCAGCAAGACACTAGAAAACAAATCCTGTGCAGTACAGTTTTATCTATATTTCAGTTATTCTGATCACAAACAGTTACCCAAAACTATGAAAAATTGTTATGGAGGCTTGAAATGTGCTGCATAAACCACTTGTGACTGAACTCAACTAACAGCTCCTGCACTTTTCAAGGAAAAAAATTATCCCCCCAAACTCTACTCATGATCATGGTTTTCATGAGTGAGAACACGCTACGTTAGATGCTAGACAAATAGATAATACTGGGTGGTACCAAGGTGTTGGGAGAGCAGAGCTCAGAGCACCCAGAAGCAGGTTACTGTTTTTCATAAGCAAAAAACCCAAAATATTCCAGTCTTGGTAACTTCTTTGGTATCTAGGGCGAGGGGGACGGAAGCAGTAATGAAATTTCACATTTCAATCTTCAGGGCAAAATAGACATTTATCCTACCGAATAACAGATACATTGAAAGTCTTACACAGTGGTTATCCATATACATATGAGAGAAAAACCTTGTATTTATAGCACAGGAAATATGCACAGCTAAACATCTCATACACTACATGACAGAGTCACACTGATAACCGTAAGCAATCTCTTAATAAGAAAGCTATTTTATTAGAGGGATGTATTTCTGTGTTAATTATATGAAAATTGATCCTTCTCAGTTTTTGAGACACTAGAGTCTCCTAAGCAGGCCACTGAAACTTTAAAACAAATTTAGGCCATGCCAGAAAGTGAAGTGCAAGCCATAAGCCATACTAACTGGTTCTTCTAATTCCTTATGGACAAAGATTTGGCAGAGCAGATTTTTTTTTTTCTTGTAGGCATTCTCAAAGAAAGAGCAATGATATGTTTTTCCTAAACAGCAGCCAGGAAATCCTCTTACTATTGCTCCCCTGTCTCCAAAGGCAGAAGACTTTATAAAGTAAGGGCAAAAACTCTAACTGAGGTTAGTAAAAGAATGTGTCTTCAAAAGTGATCCAAATACCTTGCTCAGCTTTTCTCTTGCAACTTTCTCTGGCAGAAATACCACAGTCTTACTGTCTATTGTAAGGCTGCTTCTAGCTCTTATTATCAGAAAAAAACAAAGAACATGAGACAAGAAAGTATAAAGAGGCAAACAGTGACTACCTCACCAGGGTCATTCAATATTCAGCAGGTAATATTCCAAGCAGATTGTCCATCCTTACCTTCTCAATGCAGCATTTTTTAAAACCAGAATTAAAACTGATCACAATTGTAGTCCTATTTAGTCCCATGTACCATACCAGGTCATAACCAACAAAGCCATTTACTCTGTAAATGAATGCAAACTATTCTACTTGTACATGACATTTCAATAGTTATGCAGAGCTGCTTTGGGTATTTGCCACAGCCTTCATCCACCACTAAAGTGATAAATAAGACAAATGAGCAAATCTTGAGCAGGTGGGGAGAAATTACCACAGGAAGGCAGCACAGAGTCAACAAAAACTTCCTCTACACTCCATGCTAGCCCCTAGCACAGAGCATGGTTAGGCATGTGGAGACCTTGGATCTCAGTGCTATGGAAAATACATGGTATACTGCATTCCATTGGCTAAAGAAAGGCTGCTATGAATTATAGCAGTCCCCAGAAATTCTCTGATTTATGCCAGAAACTGTCATAATCCCTCTCTTGACACAGCCTTTTGTATTTCACCTCTCAGGAGAGTTGTGTCAAATAATCTGCCCCACTGGGTCATGTACATTATAGGAATACACATCTTTTACAGCAGGACTTCAATCTAGTGGGCAGCCCACGCTGTTATTTTTGGAAAGAACAAAGCCAGCATTTCTGATAAACACCTCACTTAAAAGAACTGAAACACTTCTGTTGGAAAAACAAGAGTCAAATGCCCCTGTATTGATTGTTACCCAAATGAGAGGCCAGTAACATAACATAGGCTTACCCTTAATATACAGATTTTAGAGAACAACTATAACGCTATTACAGCTTATACTTTACCAGTCTCATAAACGACCTTAGAGGATCACCACATCCTGCTAAGACTGAACTTGGTGTTCTGCATTCCAAAGGAATTCCATCACTCTTAACCACTGTTACAATCTCTCTCCTCCTCATACCTACAGAACGCCAGGAGCTTTGAAATGCATTACTACGCAAATATCTTGGGTGCCTTTACTACACATTTACATTGCAGAGTAATCAATAAATTATTATTTCAATATTTATTGGAATCTCAGAATAAGAAAGAAGACAGATTACACAAATCCATCTTAGTTGATTAATGTGTACTCCAGCAAAAGGCATACACTGATGGAGTGGGTCAGTATGCAGACTATATTACTGAATATTTCAGCTCGGTTGTAAATACAGTATCTGTTTCTCTTAGGGACTGTCACACTGAGTGCAGTATAAAAGGCGATAAATTTCAACAGATTAATTAACTCTTTGGTTACTGGGGCTGTGTGTCACCTATCCTGGCACCTAATAAAAAATCCTTTAATGCCAAGGCATAAAGAAGGGCCTCTTTGGAAATGAGTTATTAACAGCATTTCGTGAATAGATGGAGAAATTGTAGCCCAGCCATTTAAGTGTCATAAAGTGCAGCAAAGGCTGCTGGAGGCCTCTGAGGGACGCCAGGCAATACCATAACAATCAAATCTGAGATGGAAGAGGGATTGAGCTGTCCACTCAGAATTTTTATATTGTCAAAGAGCGGCGAGGAAATAATGTGATCAAGAAGTGAATTAACCTTGTGTGTGAAAGAAAGGGGATGATCTGATGGAAAAGGCAGTAAAGTAAAAATCACTCCATAATGCCTACATTGCAGGCTGGTCATGAGGGGCCCCTAATGTCTGCAGGCTGTCAGGGAACAGATCCAGCCCTCTAAGTACCATAAACCCATTACCTGCATTAGTCTGTAATTGGAATACATTTATACACACTTTTTAAGTTCTTAGGATCCTGGTGCTGGCTAACCACACAGCATTAATTTCTATAAATGTTCTCTGTTTCCATCCTTGTGATAGAACATGGACAGTCTTCTGGGGCAATTAATACTCAAAAAGGGATGGAAGACTTATATACCATGTTACATTTATATGAATGCCTATATCACACCATACTGCTTAATCTGGTTTCCTTGGTGTCAATTCCCTATGAAGCTATGCTGGCATTTCTAGTAAATAACAAGCTGCAGAAATTTTCACTGCTGGAATTGACACAACCATATGGGAGGACTATACGAAGGAGGAAATAATCCATACCAGTCTAACAAGGTTGCTTTGACCTAAATGTCTTTAGTAACACGCTAGTCAAGCAAGAGGCAGTAAAAGTCATACAGTATACTTCTGTCACATAGGAGTATGCAATTTGGTTTTTTTCTCCTTACACAAGACAAAAATTTTCCTTGGATCACTCTTCATGGAAGTGATGGGCACAGTCTAGGAGTAGATGATGTCTACTGGGCACAAGCCTCTTACGTATACATCATTCACAAACAGATCTGACACCAGTGAGATCTAGTATAAAAAAAAATCGTGCATGGACATGCAAGCTTCAAGTCACCCACAAAGACACAGATAAATTAGATGCAGAGTGGGCTCACACTTTACTTCTGTATGTTTAAAAGTATTTTCTATTATTAATCAAGGCTGCCTTCCTCATAAAAAATTTGCTCACTATTACCTCAAAGCAGAACAGTGCAATGACAGCTAAAGACCATCTAAGCAACTGGCTGCATCACTATATGAGCTGAGCACAAGAAAAGCACCCTTTAAAGAAGTTCCAACAAATCCTTATCTTGACTATTAGAAATAACTAGAATTACAAAATCAACACGCAAGTTTAACAAAGATTATAAAATGTACTACGGCTGTCCAAGGATTCTTACCTTAGTGAGGAGAATTTAGTTATCTTCCATTCCAGCATACTTTTGTCCATCTAGAAATCAAAATCAGTTTGAGAAATGCAAACATGCAAGGTCTCCTTGTTTCTGCCAACAGAATTTGCCAGCCATTGACCTGAGAGAAAGGGCACAGGATTTCTGGCATAAGTCATCTCTCTTAATAGTTATGTTCAGCCACCATCCTGGGAATATCACTTACCCTTGGCTTACAAATCTCCCCAGTCCAGCCTCTAGCACTTCTGAATCTCAGAATCTGAACACAGTCTTAGTTTAACTAAGAAGTTTTATTAAGAACTACTATTGGATCTAAATTTCAGAGGGCCTAGAGAAAGTACTATTGCAGCTCACGCAGTCCACCTCTAACAAATTGACACTTAAAAAAAAAAATTGCAACTGACATTTCTGTAAATACTACTTCTTAGACAAGCTTTTGTGAAACAGTGTGTTTATATTTATGCAGAGGACTTACTAAGAGTAGAAAAAGATATAAAAATAAACAATTAATTTCACAAACAGGATGTATTTACTACACGTTGAACATGTTCTCTTGCTCAAATTCTGTTCAGCAGGTCAATAGCAGGAGCTGTTTGGAAAGCTTTGGACATGCTTATATAACAAAGACATTACATTATGAATATAACTGTTGAGTTACCCTTCTTCGCTCCTTCAAGATTGTCCACGTTCTCTTATACGTTCATGACAAACATACAGCAAAACACCTTGTGTCTCTTAGCATTATATCCACTTTTAGTTACCACCAGAAAATATACAAAACTGCCTCTAGAAGCATCTCTCCAGGGCATGGAAAAATGCATCCCTAATCTTTCTGTCCCTTTTGTTCAACCAGTCAAATATTCCAAGCACCTAAGTGAACAAGCAATAATGGAGAATACATTCAAAGCTGAAATTAGGTTAGTCACTTCCCGACTCTGAAGAACAACAAATAATGTATCCAAATCTATTACCAAAGAAAACATGGAATCAAACTGTGCGGCACTGAGCAGATTTAAAAAGCACTTGCACCTAAAAAAGAAAAAAAAAAAAAAAAGATAAGTATTTGCAGCAAAACAGCTGAATGAAAAAGTCTTTCTCCAGGGGTCTGCAGAGCAGCAGTGAGTGCCAAGCAAGGCTCAAGTATAGCAAAATTAAATCTAGCAGAAGCCCAGGCACAGACTGCCAAGCATTGTGTGCAGCAGGGATACAGAAACCATTCGTCCTGCTCCCAGTTCAGTATCGGGTGAAAACACCTCATCATTTTTAGTAACCTCATGTTGATAATCCAATTGCTTGAAATGAAAAATAGTTTTGCCAAAGCATATTACATTCAGGCGATATTTGCTGAGCCTAATAGTATTTGAGCACATGGCCACAAAAAGAGCAAGACCAAAGATCAATTTTTCAGACTCTCTTTCAGTTTGGTGGGAAACAGACACTTCGCTCCTCAACAAACACTACAAAAATTGACACCTGTATGAAAAGCTTGTTTAGTAGTTTGGCTGCATCTTTGTTCCTTAAAACTTGTGACTTAATCCACGGGCCTCATCTTCCGTTTATGAAATGGGTACTTCAGTCTACAAACTACTAGGAGGGGAATTTACTTAACCCCTAGTACTGTTCACGTTCACGTTCATGATTAGAGAAGCTCTCCTAATCCTGATTAACTCTTGAGTTTCATCCAGCTAAAATCAGGTTGGATGAAACTTTTTCCATGACTACCCTACATGCCTAAAGATTGCTAAAAAAATTTTTGCAGAACGGAAACATACATATGTGAGTAAATAAGTGACAGATGCATTGCACTGAGACAGCAAAATTTTGAAGAATAAAGACAAATCTGCCTGTCTTCCAAAAAAAAAAGAAAAAAAAGGAATCCACCTACATTTTTGATTGCAAAACGAAGTCAAACTCTCCTCAAAGCTGAAGGATTCTGGGACAACAATCACCGGGCTGTGAAAGGAATTAATGAGCTCTAACAGTACAGTACTGCTGCCCACTGTGTTATAAACGCTTCACTCCTTCAGTTTTCTCACCTATAAACAGGAGCTAGAATAAAACCCCAGCATGGTGTTGAAAGACTACTTGTGAGAGGTTACATCATCTTCATAAATTATCAAACACTGTACCAGTTCAAAGTATTACAGATAAATTGCTGGACTAAAAGACCACATTTCTATGCAGATGACTTTTCACTTCAGGAAACAAGCAAACAGAATGGTTTTCATTCTTTCGTAATGGAAAATGTTATAAATGGATGGTGTAAGTCATGAAATATCACTGCTCATTGCTTAAGGTGATGTCTACCACCACACTCAATCACTTTAAGCTGAACTACTTAGTTCAGTTTTGTAGTCATGGAATTTAAACCTCTACACAGACACTCCAGCACGTAAAACACTGAACATCCAGATACTGAAGAATCCCAGGGAAAATTACACAAAGGAACATTGTTTCAATCTAAAAAAAAAAAATAGTGGTTTTGGAAGAGTCACTGAAATATGTCCAGATACCTTAGCCAAAAGCAATGATTCTAGTCAGTAAGCCCTAGAACAATTATGCTGGTGAGCGACCTATCAAGAAGTTCCTAATAGGGAGGTTCAAAACTAGCAGAGTTCTACCTAATTCCCATAAGGAATGGCCTTTAAGAGAGCTGTAGCATAGTACCTTAAAAGCAAAGGACCATGACATGAATATTTTCATACAACCATGTGCTCTTCTAATACAACTGTAGTATAGCATGTTTTCAGAATGGCCAATTGCGATTAATGCTCACACAAACAAACAGAATACTACTAACCATGCTTACCAGTCAAGACGTTTGTCACAGCGAATACCATAGGAAGAACAGTTACTCATTTTAGTAAATCTACAAAATTTATTTTTCCCTTTCATTTCTTTTTCTCTCCTGCAGTAAATATGAAAAAAAGAACTGATTAGTCTTCAAAATTAAATGCATTGGGTACATGGGAACTAGAGGCCTCTAGACTCTATCTAAACAAAATTTGTTGCATACTACTTTTAATTTTTTACAGTCAACCCTGCTGGTTCTGGCTCATGGAAGGACTTTCTGCTGCCAGCTTTTGTGCCTGAAGAAATTTTCATCTTTCTCACACACCATTAATAACGCTACTGCTTTAGGTATCACTAAACAATGTAATTAATAGATCCCAACTACACTGCAACCTAGCCATGCTGCAGTGTGATTAGGGTCTATAAAGAACATGCTGAAGGCCTTGGCAGAACTGGCCAGATTACCCCAAATAATAATACTGCATGGGTCCACAAAAAGAAAAAAAACCTCCAAAAACCCCCCAAAAATACATCACCTTCGACATAACCAAGAAATTGGAATACAACTGTAATAAACTGAGAATAATGAGCATGTTATAATGCTACTTAACTTATTTGTAAATATCAGTTTAAACTGCTTAGCAAAGGGAAAAAAGCTTGCAAGATGGACCATGGGGAAAAAAAAGACTTTAGATTATTGGCCTAAGTTCAGCAGCAGAGTTAGCAATTTATGGACTTGATTATACCTTCAAAATGAACAATAACCCAGTAACTACTGCAGTAGAAAGGTACTAAATTTTTATGATATGGTGTAATCAGGCTGGCTACCAAACACATAGTAGACATGCTGCAAAGAAGAAACAATTCACATTAAAATAGTCAAGTAACAAATTCCCTTCTTGAAAAGGATATTTTTCTTTATATGATGTCTTTAGCAGACTGTAGGCTGTTTCTTTAAATGAACACATAAGACACTGAATTTTCAGCCACCCTTGGTTACAGAAACAGGCCCTGCACTGTACATCATGTTTAGAAATAAATAGAGCTGTCATACCTGGATTCATATTGACATTTACATCAGACTCTTAATCTGTATAGATTTGACATATAGAAAAAAGTCACTCACCCCACATAGAAATGATGCTTACATATTCATAATCAGAATGTTCTTGGTTGTTTACTCAGTAAAGCAAAACTAGCTTCTCTATACATCTCTACCATGGCAGTAAATAGTCTGACATTTCAGCACATTTGGAGACAGTATGCTATTTTATTGCAATTACTATTTCCAACGAAAAATTAAGGGGGAAAAATTGTGGTGATTTTTCAAAAAAATAATGTATTCATTTTTGTAGAAGGTTGGAAAGAATTGTATTCTTTGCTTCATGGTATAATGGGTACTCACAGACTGTGGAATTAGCAATTTCATGCAAAATCAGTAAACTTTCCCGATCTATTTAGTGCATGAGTTGTTAATGAAAATGAAATAAAAAATGAAGTACCTATGATGACTCAATAAGCACTCCAAGAAATGTAATGCTTTTTTAGTTACTACTGCCTACAGGCGTAACTCAGTTGCTATAAAAATGATGCAAACAAAATCACAAAATAGAACATTCAGAATTTAACATAAATAATATCCAAATGTTTCTATGACTCTACTACGTTTTTTCCAATTTCTTGCTATTTTCTAGAACTTAAAACAGTTTATATACTGTCCTCTCCTGAATGTTTATGTAATGAGTTGATCCCAAAGTTGGGCACCATCCCTGTGTAGTTAGATGTTGGATGCATCCATAGGGATCTCCAATGAAGCCAATGAAGTCACATATGACTTGAGGTAATTTTTAGGACATTGAAGATAACTTTTGAGATATCAATTTATCTCTGTCAGCTGCATTAATTATGCCACAAATTTTTTTTCTGTTCAAGCATTTTAGATAGACTCTGGATACATTGTATCTTACCCTACTTCAAAAAGCCAATACACAATGTTTTAGGAAAAGGAAGTTTACCAATACACTTCATCCTAACAATAAGAAATCAACATAGCACCAATAATGCTGATAAAGCTCAACCTTCAAAGACACAACTGTGCTCTTTGCCTTACGATATACACACAAATTTCATCCTTCCAGTTATTTAACAAAGCATGCGGAAATGTTGATTTCTGTGTGGTTGTTTTTTAAAATCACACATTCACAAGCTAAGAGCTGCAATGTTTGTCAGCACACTGAAGGATCTAACATACTTCTTAATTGGGTATTTCTTGAAGCAATAAAATTTCCAGTGTAATCCACAGCCCAAGGGCTCAGATATCTGTGAGTCAAGGCCAGGTTTTAAGCAGCACACTTCGTAATATTTATTCAGGTTTACTAAGTAGTGAAAGACTATGTAAATTAAAGCCAGGCAGGAAAGGAAAAGGTAAAACACAAACTAAAGTGAAATTGTTGAAATAGTAATTACTCAGGAGCTCAACACGACATGGTACAAAAGCCTAACAAAAAACCCCAAGAGTCAGAAGAGACACTTGACAGACTAAGGATCATCCTATTTAGAGGAGCAATGGAGATCAGCACTTCCATACCTTTCGGAAAGCTCATCAGATGTCCGCTTTAAAACTGGTGAGATATTAATGCTTCACCTTATGGTATGTTAGCCCTAGCTATCCACCATGCATGTTATCAGCATGTTATCAGCTGATAATTGCTGTATATGGGGAAAGTTATGTATGATATGCTTGCACTCTCTCCACGCACAGTAGAAGATGCCCAAACAAAAAGTGACCCCACAGAAGATGTATTATATGAAATGGACTGTATATCATATGAATTAGTATTTATTTCTATTTTTCCCTAAGTTATTCCACATTAAAGCTTTCTGATCAGGGGAGTTTACATTTACTGTAAGTTTCTTCAAACTTGAGCAGAACTCAAGCCCTGTCTTGCTTGAAAAATCTTGATGCTATAGTAGTAATAACAAAGAAGTTTCAAGCATAATTTGGAGACTTTCTTACTAACAGGAAAAAGAAGATACTTGCTATGCAAATGTGCACAATTTCCAAAAAAATATTGCTATAAAAGGACAATAGTATGGAAATAAAATACTTAGAGCTCTTTTCTGACATACATTCTTTATACATTGAAATATCTACATAATAAACATTCTATGCTTCTATCGGTGCTACAATTAAGCTTGCAAAAAGTGGTGACGGGGTCTTGGAGTTTGAGGGGGGTGTTTGTTGTTTTTTTAAAATCATCTCCTGTCCCTCCACTCACAACTTTCTTAAGGTAGTAATCTCCAACAGTATTGCTGATTATTTATTCCAATGCACAGGGTTTCACCTAGTCAGAAAACACAGGCATCTGTTTGCTATTAGATGGGAAAGAGATGGTTCCTCTGGAGTCGACAGTAGTCAGTAGCTGCACAACGATCATGAGCATGTCTGGAAGCATGCAGCACCCTGCTGCCTTACAAGAGCATCCTTTGTCAGCTGGCTTGACCAGATCATTACCACCAGGAATCAGCGGTCCCGCTCACTGTAGTGGAAAGTAGGCCATGCCAGTAAATGTGCACTGACAATGTAACACTGAAAAGCACCAACTAACTCTGTTTGCTGTCTCTGTACATCACAATAACACTGAAATCACACAGACAAAACCAAAAGCCAATACAGTATTTGGGAGATTAAGCACAACCTCCTCGAGGGAAATAATGATACTTTTCTTGGGGGGGGACACAAATGTCTGCTCTGCACTTGCCCCTACTCCTCTTCTCTACAGCTCCGAAACTTGAACAATTCACATTTCTAAAGGTGTTTTAGTCCTTTTTCATTGTCTTCATGTCATTTTAGTACAAAACAGCAGGTAAGATCTTGAACACTAGGGTCTCAGAGTACGACAAATGACTACAAAGCAAAGCAATGCTCTTGCAGGCCCAGCACCACTGGTCTCGACATCTGGACATTACAAAATAATCATCACCCTACACAAATTTTTCCTGTGGCCTGTTAACATATGGCAAACAATAATGAGATTGTATAGAAGAAAGGATATGCTCACTGCATCCCTCCTATCTCGTCCGTTTCCACAGTTCCACACTGTGGGAAACCAGAGATGAGATATCTCCCATAACAGAAAACAGTACTGATGACACCGAACACTACAAACCAAATCAGAATGGAAAGAAGATGCCAGAAGGTGAAGCTGGCAGTTACAGAAGCCTCTGGCTTTGACCGCTTTGATCACCTGCCTGTTGCAGAAATTAAACTACATTTCTCACCAGCAGGACCAGAGAAAGCTGAACCTGGCACGTGTCAGTTCAAAAGACTCCATCCAATGACAAGTAGAGAGTACTTTTGACAACGACTCTCTGGCTACTCTAGTAAATCCTCTGCAGTCTCCAAAACATATTTTCATGCATGGAAGATATACCTTTATGTTGATTTCAGGTGGGGAAAAATAGACTCAATCCTAAACATTTTCAGTGGATACTCTTTGCTATAGTGTGCCATACGGATCCACTCTCAGGTAACTGCAAGGTAGAGATTAGGACAACTTAATAGAACTTTCCATAAAAATGGTTTGGCACACAGATGACAAGTTCTCAAGCCCTGTAAAACACGAGGAAGAGTTAACATAAGAGGGATACTTGCATTCTTACATCAGCCACGGAAGTCCATATAAACCTGGACACGTCATTGTATCTTGTAGCATACCAGTTCTGATGCCCATAAAGCAGTGACAAAACTACTTCACAGGAGTGCTGTTTTGTCAATCCATGTTTGAAAGATACTCATAAGACACTATAAAATATCATAAAAACACCCATGAGTACAAAACAAGTGATGTGAGAATTTATTTCAATAGCTTCCCATGCGTAACATGTTAGTTATTTCAGATGACATTATGTCATTGAGTTTTTCACAATCCCTCTTGCCTTCAGAAAATTAAAGAATACATATAAAAGACATTATTTATGATACCAAGTCTTTAGTAATGAATACAGTATATTGCTTTTAACTGCAATTGTGGCTAATTCCCAGCCGACTTTATTTTTCTAGCACATCAGCAAAGTATACAGAGTTCTTTGACTCAAGTTATTAACTAATATTATGAACTAATTCAGCAGGAGAAATCACTGAAGTGTAAAAATTACTTCAACACTCTCTTAAGAGGAATTAAGATGAAATAATGAATGAATTTTAGAAATGCAGGAATTTTTGTTCAAATTTATTTCAACACAAAATATTTTGATGCCTATCTAAAATTATCATTCTCCAGCCAAGCCTGTCCAAACCTGTTCTCCTCCTAAAGCCACCAATCAGAAGCATAAAATAGACCTTGTATTTTCCTTTCCTTTTTCTGAGAGGTATCACTCCTTCCTTTCCAGTACCCACTTCACACCAAAAACCTGTTTGTCTTCCAGGAGCATAGCTTGCTTGTCAAACACCTACCTTCTAAGTTCCCAAGCCTCAAAATACTGTACAATGTCTCCACTTACCCACACTATGACCTTTATTTACAGCACTCTTCAGTCCCAGATTTATTCAAGTTGAGAATCTGTAAAAGCTCCCTACAGCAGCTTCTTAACTGAACATTACAGAGGCCAAGAACTTAAATGGATTCAAAGCAAGAGTAATGAGATGTCTGCTAGTGGCCATTAAACAATCTAGACACAACCTCCGCACAAGTTACTACCACAAGCCAGGGGGCTATGCTATGAGGAGGACTGCTTAAAGTATCCTCAGGTCCCCTAGACTCCATCAGAGAGTGACTGAACAGACCTTTGTTCTGACCCAATATTTGTTCTTAGGTTAGGTCTCAAGCCCAGATATCCTTCAATAATTCACCAAACCACACATCACATTTTCCGGACGTATAAGAAGCCACATCCTTACTCAGCAAACCTCGCAAATCTTATGCTTGAAGAAACAACATCCATCACATCTTCACTTCTCAGAAGCAGGGCCTGAATTCAAACTCTGCACAGCTATGACACACCCTATTACTTACCGTCTAGAAGGCCCTAAACTATCACAAAAATCATGCGACAGGACAGTGAGAAATTTTTATACAGAAAACACGCTATCAATCAACCTGCCTCACTAGTACTTACTCTGCCATTGTCTCCAGTGTAACAAAACACCTGCAGGCACAAGTGAGACAGCTTTTACTCCCATGTCATCAGTGTAACGCTGTCAATTTCAGGTCATATGCCTGTTCAGAACTCTTTATGAATAAAAATAAGTTATTCTAAAGAATGTTGCTTATGACCTAAACTGACTGGTAAAGTTACTTTAACCCCCTCAGATCACAAGATACAAAATAATTTCAATACATCCTTGCTTAAGCACAATTTTTCTGATATCAACCAGTTATGACTGCAAAATTCCCTATAATGTTATTCCAACCGAGTGGCAGAATATACATCTGCATACCCACTCTGAAAAAAATTACTTATTGTTTGCATTTCCAAGCACTAGCATGTATATGCATCAGTGACAAGACAGAAATAATGAAGTTGTATCTAGACAGTTATCAACACTTGATAGATTATCTGTCTGGTAATATGTTTCATGGTTTAAGTGCAATTTAAAAATTTAAAAATCAGTATTACAGTACTTTGTAATGTCAAAAGCAGAACCTTAATTTAACTTTATAATTCTAGATACAATAGCTTTCCCTTGAAGTGATGTATCACACATTTCAAAATGGGTATTCTATAATCATAGAGCTTTTTGTTACTGTTAAAACTGCAATTTAGTTTCTGAGGTAGTAAAATGCAGTAGTACAAGGAATACATTAGAAAAGGTTTTAAAAATTAGGTTAAAAAAAATCATTGCAGCTGGAATTTAAGTACAGAAAATTACAGGAAAGGATTCAGAAAACATTTATTAGAGAAGCAACAAAAACCTGTACAAAGCTGGCAGGAAAATCTCACTGTGAAACATACAGTATTAAATTATCAGTAACACAATTACATTTGTCAACAGGAGAACTATTGCTCTTCCCCCCCCCCCCTTCCACATGCTACGGAGATAAACAGCCTCTCTTCTTCTTGTCAGTCAAGTTTCTAGGTTCACCTAACTCTCACAAACTCAGCGGATGACAAGTTACGACAGCAAAAATGCAACTTCATCTAACCAAAATACTTACTTTTGCATAATACTTAGTTGTCTTGAGTGCAAACCCTAAAGCACAATTCATAGAAAAATAGGAGGCTTTGCACGTATTTCACCACCATTTTTGGTAAAGACAATAATACAGTAAATTACATTGGTTTTAGCTGCATCAAGACTTACAAACTGCATCCTCATTTGCATATATCATGTTTTAGTCGACATAGCAGATTCTAAAATTATTTATACAAAACTAAAAACCACACAGCTCTGAAAAATTAGTTCGAGCTTTTGAAAGTGTTATTAATTTGCCTTTCATGCTGAAATATAACAAGAACACCTCATTGTTTTGCTTCATTAACTTCATTTTATCAGTCAGGTGGAAACGTTTGTGGATACTTGTGTCACTAATGGATACCTATGTACATGTTTCATGGGGAAACATATCTGTATTGGGTAATTTTTGCATAAATAGGAAATATTTTTTACTCCTTTAAACTCTTAATAGGAACACACACTATGCCACAAAGATATTATTGTCCATAACCCACTAGCAAAAAGCAAGATGTGCATCTGTCAAAAATATTTCCTATTTGTGTTCCCCTACACAAACAAGAAATGCCTAACACCTTTGTTCTGGTTAATTCCCAACCTACTATGTAGGGCATGGGTACAGGCATACTATTTTACAGCTGAAAAAATAGAAATGCTCATATTCAAAGAGCTGGACAACAATCTAGGCTAGACAACAATGAAAACAAAACCCAATACAAAGCTGGCATTCCTAAGTTGGATTGTAGTGAACAAAAGTTCTTGTCAATAAAACTACAGCCAGCAGCATTATTGTGTATCTACTTAAGTATTCCAGAAGAAAGACATGGGATTAAGTTTGTGCACAGAGAGTAAGTTTCCCTATTGGTAACTCGAGTTGCTCAAGAAGGAGAAGTACAGACAGCACAAGAACTTGTGAGATCTTTAATACTTCCACTGCCTCTGCTTGTGATGTACAACATCTATTTCCTGGATAAACAGAGAAGTGAAGTCCCCAGAGTTTCAATCCAGTACTTTTCATAAACCCTAACTTCATTTTTAAGAATGATAAAAGAAAATGTAATTTGCTTTCCAGCTTTACCAGTAATCCATACGTGTTCATATTGCAGACTGCAAAAACATCTGTGAGATTAATAACAAACATCCTACTCGTCATTCATTCTTCTGCTTTATTTAAAGAGAACATTCCCCAACATACACCCCACTCTACACTTTCTCCAGTTTGAATGATGGAATATGGATAACAGAAATACAAAAATGCATTGCAAATGGCAAAATGCATGTTCTTTACCAGTACACAGGACACCTTCCAAGACAAAATCAAGCAGTCTAATTTGTAGATTTCTGAAAAAAAAAAAAAAAATTACAGTAAGACAGCAACAACATTACAAAGTCTCAGATATTAGGGAATATCAGAATCCCATGTGCCAGTGTGTCTCTTCTCAACGCTCTTCCTAGCCAAGAGCCCCACACTCTCATGTTCCTCGTTCCAGTTACAGGTTATTTAGCCAATCCCATTTTGTGATGCGGTTTGATTTTTCCTCCTATCTCCCTGCTTCCACTTCAGGCACACTCTACTCCAAATCTTGCCTCCTATGTATTTTAACTTGCCTTCAAAGTTCACACAGTTGAGACCTCTGCACTCCCTCTTGATACCTATTTCCCACCTAAAGGTAGCTGGAAAAAAATAACATTGTGGACAAGTAATCACTTCACTTATATCTGTAATAGTAAAGTTCATTACAGACGATGTATCTAGAGAGTTTACTTATGGGAAACTAGAAAATCCCAGCTGACCATATGCAAGCTTGGATTTATTTATTTATTTGTTTGTTTGTTTGTTTAGTTATTATTTAAGTTATTGGGGTAGGTAGATCTATCATGGAGCCAGCGAAAAGCACCGTCCGTGTTGTTGCAAACAGCACTACTGTTTGCTAAATGTGAAATCCCTCAACAGAGGAAATCCAAACCAAGCAGCACTGGAACCTCTCAAGAAGATGGGTTCAAAATTATTTTTTTTTTTTTTTTAAAGATAACCTCAAGCACTATTTTCTTCTTGGTGTTTGTCACTTCATAAATATCCTTAAAAACGTGATTTTAAATGCTGGTGCATTTGTTGCTACTATCTATAATACAGACTGATTTACTATGGTAGCATTGGAAAAGGTAAAAGAAAACTTTTAAAATGCTGCAGACATAAAAGCTTACATTTCCTAAACACTACAGGACAAGTGATATATGTTTATGTATAATGTTAAATACTTCTGCGCATTGTTACTAGCAACACAGCATTTCTATTTTGTGGCCTGATATGATTAATAACTAGATCTTATGTGTTTTCAACTTACATCTAGTCCATGTATTTTTGCAAAAATGCCTTTAGCTACTTTTCTTGTGGAGCTTTTTACCTGATTCTTTTGGCTGTTATGTTCTCTATGCATTTTGCTGTTATAGCTCTCATTTACCTTTTCGCTTGTCAAGTATTTTTATTATTTTCTTCCTGCACTCTCGCGTGGAAAGGCCTCAAGGCGGCCTTCCCGCGGAGCCAAACGCATTTCTGTCGTTTTTATGCAGGCAGCAGCTCCAGGCGGGCGATGGACCCCTCACGTCAGGAGAGCAGCGCATCGCCCAAACCCTGGAACGCCACCTCTCGCCGACGATCACCGAACTATCTCGATTTCACCGCGCTGTGAAACACGGCCGCGTTCTCCAGAGCGCTGAACACGACCTGAGGCACCGCGCGACCAGAC
>Ga0181612_155229_pt1 | contig 19715 bp, 10 predicted proteins | sample HoacroProtozoa21_FD_119630 | JGI IMG/M metagenome (GOLD analysis project Ga0181612, IMG submission 119630) | Hoatzin crop microbial communities from Cojedes, Venezuel. Combined Assembly of Gp0051906, Gp0051904, Gp0051908 | reverse complement strand
TGGAACCATAGACTGGTTTGCGTTGGAAGGACCTTAATAGATTATCTAGCTCCAACCCCCCTGCCCTGGGCAGGGACACCTTCCAGCAGACCAGGTTGCTCAGAGCCCTGTCCAATCTGACCTTGAACACTTCCAGGGAGGGGGCATCCACAACTTCTCTGGGCAACCTGTGCCAGTGCTTCATCATACTCATAGCAAAGAATTTCTTTCTTATTTCTAACCTAAATCTACCCTCTTTTAGTTTAAAGCCATTACCACTTGTCCTATAATTCTGTCCTATCACCTGTTATATGCAGAAGAAAGAGTAAGGCAATCTTAGAAGCTTAGAGGCACAGGATTTAAATGTGCAGCTGACATGCAAGTGAAAGAAGTGAGGGACAAAACCCGCAGCTTAAAGTTGCTTGCTCTGTGGAACCAGGCTCGCTCTGCAGGTGAGCTCAGCCTTCCAGGTATGGCTGGATCTGTGTGAAAGGTTTTAGTACTGTGTCAGTAACTTTGCTGAGCCAGAACAGGAATCAGGACCTTGCTGTGCTAGGTACAAGCTCATGACAAAAAGAATGCTCTCATCGCAGAGTTGGCAGCCTGAGCCTTGGGAGGTGTAGGAAACCATCGCTGGGACAAAAGGCAAGAAGAAGAACATGATGTATAGCATGAGAAGTGGCAGTCACCACACACAAGGCAAACAATTTTTAATGTGGTTGGGGATAAAAAGGTCCTTTCAGGAAACATCTGAAGAAGCAGCAACAGTCATGTGGAAGGCAGCAGCTCTCTGGACTTGGCCCTGCTACCTCACTTCAATTTATATTGCAGATCTCTGTAGGCAGCTGTATTTCCATACTGGAGGCAAGTCCCTTACCATTCCCAGCAGCAATGGGCTGCAGTTATTGACCATTTTAGAAAATGTAGATGTACTACTTATTCTCTGTACCTATTGCAATCCACTATGTTTTCAAAGGAACAGCCAGCCCCCAAGGTAAGAGGACAGTTGCTGCACAGCGCAGAGTAGAGTCAGACATAAAACTTTATTTGAAAGAATGTTGTTGCTTATAGTAGCCTTGAAACATAACCTATGACTCCATAGCAAAGCCTTTTGTAACATCCCTGGTGCAGGAAAGATCTTGATGTGTGTTTTTATAGATTAGAGTACAATAGATTCAGAATCTTCCGTGGGACTTTGCACGTCAGTATAAAAGCAAGAATTTGTACTTGAAATCTAACCACAAAAACACTACAAAGCTTTTGCTTTGCTGATACCTGAAGCAGATCTTGACTGCTGAAACTGCAGAGAAAAGCTGAAAGGGACTGACAGATTTATACAAGAAGTTGCTACTGTTTTGTAAGCTTTAATCTTAGAACTAGGTATTGCTCAGCTACTAAAACACATCCCTTCATGTCTCCTCCTCTCAAAAATCTGTGAAAATCCTCTTCTTTCTTTTATCCAATAACTCAAAAGTTGGAACACTTGTTTGTACAGATCTGCTGCTGCCTGAGGGTGTTTGAAGCTATATTACAACTTAGAACAGCATCAGTAAATTTTATGTGAATTTACAGAAATGGATGTTGTCATTCTCCCATGGGCAACGTTTTATGTGCCATAAATCAGAAAGTGCTCCCTGGAGCCAGGCTGTGCTCGTGCGTTCTACCCAGGTAGAATTATCCCTATCAAACTCCCCATCATTTACTGCTACTTACTTATTTTGCAAAATGTGGGAACACTCTAGAGGAATTTTGTGTGCAGAAAGCAGCCCTCCAGCACAACTTTGGTGAATCTTCTATGTCATGATTTGACCAAGAAATGTCCACTTAAAGATAAAGGTACTGCCTTTGACTGGTGAAGCCATTGACTGTCAACTTGCTGGAAGGTGAGAGAGCATACTGGTGAAGTGTCACCATCTAATTGCTCTGTTTTTCATGTGACTTCTTTAGCATCCTTGGCCATGCTCCAAGACACAGTCTTCAGCTTGATGAACCTTGTTTTTATGAATTACTTCAGTTTGTGTTACACAGAATTCATTGTGTTGAAATAAATATTATTTAAGCCTATATTTGAAAATTTGGCCAGTGTTTGAGGAACAGCATTAACCAATATACTCTGAATTGGCTTTAAGCCAATAGTTTTTGAGCAAGACAATACAGCTAATGAATCTGTATATGCATGGAATGACCAACCCTGTCCTTTCTGCTGGTTAATTCCACTGTCAGAGGTATTAAATTCACTGCTGTGTCATCTTGGTAGTAGAACCTCTTAGCTTAGTTTCTGACAGTCTGGGAAGGATACCTGGCAATCTCATATGACCAGGACTGCGTATGTGCAATTCATGTGTATTCAGTGAGTCCAGTGTATTCTGGACATATTAGACTTATACTTAATACTGTGTTCATTTGTATATGTAGAGTAACTTACTGCTTCCGGGCCACATCAAGTGAAGTGATCATTTGCACAGGCAAAGTGTAAGATGTGGGGTACCCCTGAGATAATGCCATTGGACATCTACAACAGGCTTTGAACTATAATGATATACTTATTAATCTGCATGAATGATGAAGGTAGCATGCATTTGATGAAGTAATAGTGCATTGGTCATTAGTTCGTGTTGTGGAGCTAATTTGGGGGGCATGTTCTTCAAGTTCATTCCAGGTAGTGATCAGAAGAAAGAAGTTAACAAACCAATCTAATTAGACACTTGTGAATAATTCACTTTATCTTACCTGTCTTACAGCTAAACACCTAGTCTAAGGTCTCTGGTTAGTTGAGAAGTCAAATACTACTGGAGGAAAATGTACTCTTTCATGAGGAAAAGGTATTATGCAGCTAAAATGAAGAACACTGGGATTTCTATTTCTGCCCACTAGGTAGAGGAAAAGGCTAAACAACTCCCTAGGTTAGCTAATACATTTTCGGATGGTGATGCTGAGTGAGATTAATTTATTCTAAGTGGAAAATAGTTTTGGTTAGTAGTTTCAGAGGAGGGTCATACTTTCCACAATTATGTATTCTGCACAGCATGAATATGAGCTATAGACTAATAAAATCCTATTCAGAATGAAACTTCCTGCCCACAATGAGCTGACATTAATTAACTCTGTCAAAGTGCAGAAGGAATATTTTCTGTTTTGAATATTTGCTCTGACACTTCACTGGGATTTTGCGACTGAACTATGACAGTTTGCATTCTGTGATAAAATCTTTAGGTTTTACTTGAAGTGTGATAGTACTTGAGCTAATTAGGTTATTTTCCCATTATCTTTTACTAAAAATGAATGTTTCATTGGTTCTTCTGACATTTTCCTCTGACAATTCTGTGGTATAAAAAAAGATCAGGCATTTTTCCAACAAAGTGCTGAAAAAATTGAAGCCATTTATGTTGAGTTTTTTTACGGATTATTTATAGTTAAATTTTATGAGAATTATGAGTATATGTGAATACACGTTTACACAGTGCTTTTCACATTAAACTGTATGAAGGCTGAATCACTTCTGGCAGTAGTAGTCTACTTTTGTTATGGGAGTTTCAAAGGTTTGGTAAACTGCAATGGATCATTTTATATTGCACAATATTGCATATATCTCACAAGCGTTGCAATACCTCCATCTCTTCTGTGAGTTACAGCACATCTCAAAGGGTGAGTATGGCTAGTAGTTAATACTAGTACGAGGCTGTCTAGTACCATAATATATTCTATGCCAAAATATGCAGATGGGCTCTGAGGAACATAGCCAGCTGCCTGAAGACCTATAGCCCCTGTATGGCAGCACATTACCGCAATGAGAAAGTGCAGAATAGAAAGTGTTCAGGTTGGCTCAGGAAGCAGATAGACACTATTTCTGATGCTTTTTCACCTTCCTCTGCATGACTTTGGTACATGTGCAAGCTAGCCCTTCATGGCTGAGTAAAATACTTGAAACCAGTTGAGGGAAAAAATTACCCCATTTGTATAACTAAGCTAACTTTTGGTAAAGAAGAATAGATATGCCTTCAGTATACCGGTTATGAATTAAACATATGAGCTCTACCTTAGCGGTTAGTGAGAAAAAACACAGTCACAGTTTAGTTACACTTCTTGCAGCTCTTATTTTTCCATTTATCCAGGAGTTTGTTTTTCAGTTTTATTTTTCTGGAAGCAACAGTGAATGTAAAATAAACACCTTCTATTTAATGGTTTCACTGTGCTACATAGTTTATTATTGTCTAGTATCATCGTTATAGTAAGAAATACAGTATACACAGACATTAAATTACTGAGGAAAAACTTGTGACAGAACAGAATAATTTATTCAGCCAGTTTTCTCCTTGTCTGTGCCTGTTCATCTTTCACTGTCACATTGTGGTGTGGGTTAGTGGGAAAAGGGACTCACCTGGGCCCTTCAAGTGGATCAACGACTTTCTCCTTTCTTGAAAGACTGGAAGGGTGACTCCTCTTCTTCCCCTTGTCAAAACACTACAGACAATGTTATTACTTCTTCAAAACAGAAGCTCATATGTTTGCATTAGATTTTTTATTTTGTCAGCACAGAGAAACAAAAACATCTTTCACTACTTCTGTGCTATAACCCTTTGTACCCACCATGTGCTTGAAAATACTTTGGCATAACAAGGTGTGCTTATACAAGGGAGTCCAGCCTTCAGAGTGTCTTTAACCATCCCATAGTAAATGTGAATAAAACCAGTGACCACACTGCTAGCGCCAGGTCTATCCAGACATAGAAATAAACACTTGTTTTATGCAGTACACCTTCACCGTAGTGAGACAGCTTAGGCATCAATGTTGTTTCCAGTTGAGCTCATGCCTTTGTGGGTCCCTAATGCAATTGAAAAGAATTGCTGTAGATGAAAATTTGACAGGAGCTTCTTCACTTGTGTTTACTGCATGGAATTAAATTTCTGGTGGCACAGACTGGCACAAGTCCAGCACTTGGATGGAATTGCACCAAGCAGCCTAAGTTGAGAATCAGAGCCCTTTTATTCTCCTTGTTTTGTGCATAACATGCTTTTCTTAGAAAACTAATAGCATGCTATTTACCAGTTGGATAGCGGCTAAGACTAATATACTCTGCAGTCTAAAAAAGGATAAAAACTGTCTGCACTGACTGCTTGGTAGCTGTGCTTTTATCTGGATATTTTGGCTGTTCTACTTAAAAAAATCTTGAAAGGCTTATCCCATATTAGGGATAATTTATCTGTCACAGTTCAGTTTCAGAGGCAAGGCCAAGTATTAGCTCAAAAATGAAATAAAATCTCATAAATTGCTAAAAAAGCCCCCAACAAATGTTTCATGAGGATAAAATGTGAATTAAGAGTCTTTGACAACTTGTTTATCAAGTTTTGAGCTGATGCAGTCTTAAACGGCTGAATTATTGACCTCTGAAAAATGGACTTTGTAATGGAAATACTGACAGACTATAAACTATAGCTATGCTACTGGGGAGGGGAGGGAAGGAGAATAATGTAATTACGAGTACATAAATATTGTTCTACTATTGCCTTGACAGATCAAACCCAAACAAATAAAATACAAACATGTCATTTCAAAAACCCCAAGCTGCAGCAAAGCTGGTGGATGCCAAACAAGGTGTCTTCTTATCCTTGCCTTGTTCCGTTTCTTGTCACACTCTTTTGTCTGCTTCAAATGCTTAAATGGAGTAGGATGGGTCTTAAAATTGGTCATGCAAACATGGTGTAAAGCAATGAAAAATTATTACATTGGCAAATCACTTTTCAGTATGAGACCTTTTGTAGATAGTTGATCATTTTTTACTGAAGATTCTTGATACCAAACTTGAGAATAACTGCAAGATAATCCAAGGTCTAAGTTAAGAAACAGATTATTTCACTTGTACTTTTCTTTTTTTCCTGCCAATTTAGTGTGCTTTGAAGTATAAAGTAATTTTCCCAAGAAAAAAAAATCATTTCCAATAAAGAAATTATTTTGAATTCCAACAGGGATTATTGAAAAAATACCAAACAAGCCAACAACTTTGTTTATTTCTGGGATTTTAGGCAAATGATAAAAGCAGAAGTTCTACAAAATAATAAAAAAATTAAAAGCAACAGTATTGAATCTGTATATTTCACAGTGAAGTTTTGGTCAGTCGATTTCACAAAATTCTGATTGCAGCACCTGTACAAACTCCAAACGCTTACAACTACAACATCACCTCTGCCTGAAGAAGTCTTTAACATATGAACTAGTGGAGAGTGAAACACTCTGAAGGAACCAATAGATATTTGCACTGTTCTTGCACTTTCTTTTAGGCTTCCATTGCTTGGCTAGGTGGTCTCAGTCTGATCAAGCATAGCAGTTCTCATGTTGCTGTGTTAACTGACTTCAGAGAGGCAGATGTGTTTTTTTACTCTGGCTTGACAGCTAGCGTATTGTCTGCTCTGTTGCACTACTACAGATTTTTAATGAAAAATGTACTAAATTAAAAACAATATAATAATAAGTAATCATAATAGCAGTAATAGCAAGCAGCAAAAGAGAAGGAGGCTGACATCAGTAGATTCACAGGTAATGTCTAACACTGATCATTGGCTCCAGTTAAGCTTCCCTTCATCCAATATTCAGAAGCAAGCTGTCCTGAGAAAAAGTCTACAGGGGAGCAGGTGAAATTATGGAGACGAGGGAGAGACAGACCAGACCACAAGCCTAACACTGCGTACAGTTAAAAAGGTGAACAAAACAGGCAGCCTGAAGAATCTTTCTGCAAGACAAAACGTAAACTAAAAGAAAAATGAACCTGAGGTCAAAGAACTTTGTTCTCCAGGACTTAAGGTTAATCCAAGAACTGGCAGGATAAATATCCATGTTTTAAGAGGACAGTGTTGACAAGAGGGATTTTATGTTTCAGTACAAAGAGTCCTTGAATCCAAGGCAGGGATTTAGACTGGCCAGGCCTCTGCTGTTGGTCTTCTCTTTTTGTAACTGTCTACGTGCTTTGAATACCTGCTTTATCAGTCTTAAAGTTGTTTGTGTACCTAAAATTATATACTATGTACATGTCTTGACTAGAGAGAGAAGTATCCTGCCTAAATACCACTACAGTCTAGAGTTTGGAGGAGAGAGATCCACATACAACCTGCGTCCCCAGAGGGACCTCTTCTGCTAATCATGCATGTAGTACAAGGAACAAATGCCAACATCATTGGTTTGGTTCCAAAATGCTGGTATGACAGCAGTATAACCTAGTAGCAAAACCAGGCTTGAAGTCCACAGGTGACATCTCTCCAACCAGAACCCAGATCTCCCACATCTAGTAAGATACATGACGAAGGCAATTCTGAAGGTAGCGACAACTTTCTAAAAGGATAAAGGCATTGCTAAACACTGAGCTGGAAGTGGTTTCAAGCTTACATGAGATTCTTTCTTCCAGTCGGGCAGTCTCAGTTTCTTGCCCAGCCTGTGAAGCTATACTGAGTCACTAACTCACAAAACCTTAGGAGCAATTTACTGTCACCTCCATTTTAGACCTAACCTAAGGCTAATTTAGGAGCTTAGATGCTTAAGGATCTCTGTACAGATAGTGAAGATAGGTAAATACGTATCAAGCCATTTACAATCTGCACCAAACTCTACTAATACCTCTTTTTTTTTTTTACTGAGGGCAAAAGATGTATTGTCAATATGCCAAAATACCAATCTAGGCGTATCTTTGAACTGTCTAATGTTAGTGGCAATGAATTTGATCTCTTGATTTCATCTATAGTCAAAATCTGGAGAGCTTAATATATCCACATACAACAACATATATCTCAAGAGTCATCTGGAAGTCTTCACAAGTACTCAGGGCACATTACCTAAGGGTGGATGGCAATGAAAAGGACTCAAAGAAAATTTGGGTTGGATGAAACTGAGAGCCTCATGTTAAGTTTCTCCTCTTTGGCAAAATTTCTCATGAATACTCATATCAGTGAGAATCTAACACAAACGAGTGCACAGTAAATGATTTCAGCTTCTGAAAATGTAAATATCAGTCTTTCAAGTGAGTGGATTTTTTTTTTTTTTTTTGTAAAGCCAAAGATTTTATTGTATATGAAAGAAAGTCAAAGTCAGCAGTAGAGGAATAGTAGTGATAAACCTAGGAAAGGGAGTGATTACATTAGGCCTGACAACAGAAATGAGAGTCATAGACTTTGTCTGGGAGATATAAAATGTGCTATTTCTTACTCTAGGTTCCTTTATTCCAAATGTAATACTTAGCTGGAAGTTAGGTGAATCCCAAAGGATAATATAATCTAAATGGACAAATATCTTAGATTTTACAAGAAGATTACTGTCTCTTGACCATCAAAGAATGAATGTTTAAATATTAGCTCAAATATTAGAAATTAAAATGAACTCCTTATCTTTGTTCAGCACAGCAACATCAGTGTGCCACCAGTGCCAAGTCGCAAAACCCAGTAGGCTGGAAATGTGAGCTCTTTATTGTGGAAACAAATATTGAAACACACTTTTGTTTCAATAACCTGGATCTACAGTTTTGGGTTTGTTCTAATATAGAATTAAACAAATTATTTTGACCTTGAAAGTGGTTGCAAATAAAACTATCCTCTGACAGCTCTTCTCAGCATCCACAAAGCATTTCAACATCCAATTAGGCAGCCGTGGAAAAGACAGATGTTCAAAAATGGTCAGCATCTGTTTATTTTATTGCTTCATAGGAGGTATTCTCTTTTAAACTCCTGTATTTTGAATATTCATTTCAGGGAGTTCACTTAGCCTTGAAAAATAAACAAAGTTTATACTGGGTGAGAGAAGAGAGGAAAATTATAATTAAAGCACAATTTATTTGGAAAAAAAAGATGATTTAAACTATGTTAGTTCTTGCCCAATGGCCTCAGCTTTGATGAACATTCTGACAGAAAAATAGCAAAATAATAAAAACCAAATTGTATTAAACTTTCAAAAATACTAAAACAAATGTCAGATCTTTATAATTCAGCCTATTTTATTATCTAAACTTCATTTCATGTTGCGCTAGTGGTACGCAGGAATAATACTAGTGAGAAGGGGATGGAGGAATAGTGAAAATGATGGACTGGATGAAAGAACTTGAATGGTGCATTTGTTGCTAAGTAGGAAGGGCGCAGGGTAAAATAAACTCTTTAGGGAGGTGGTGAGAGTCGTCCTAGGGCAGGACTTCTCTGTTACATCCACGCACAGTTTCAGCACCAAAGGAAGAAAAGAAAACCACTTCATTCCTGATTGGGGGATTCCACACAGCATTCACTGTTGATTATAAGACAAAGTATGTCTCACAAGCATGGCTGTACTGCTGAAGAGTGACTGCCTCGGATGTCCCTGTGCTTGGCAATATTAGTTTGAACTTTCTGACTTCTAGGGGTCCATTATGTCAGAGTAATTCAGAGCAGCCCCAGGACAGGAATTACCTGAGGGCTACATCAGCTGTTAACTGGCTCCTTCTTTTATCTGCTTCTTTTAGGCGCCTCAGTTGAGGTTTTAAAGTCTTTTAGTTTGTTCAAAACAGCTGATTCTGCAACTGTGTGTTTGGAAGGCTTCAATAAGTAGTACTGTGAATAGTGCAGGTAGAAAACTGAGAGTGAAGTAGGGCCAGTTTTCATCACAGAAGTAGAGTTTGGCTTTTCAAGTGAAAATCCTTGCAAGCTTTGCTGCTGGCAATCTATGGTACTGTGAACAAAATAATCTAGCCCATCTGTGGCTTTATTTCTCTGTGTTTGCTTTGATTTTATAAAGGTCTCTGGAAAGGCCCATATCTCCATGCCTCCACAAGAAAATAAAATTATACTCACAGTGAAGGAATTTCAGGTAGTCCATCACAAACCTCATTCCTTTCCCTTCCCTATCCCAATAGTATATCTTTACTTTAATGATTACCGTTCTCTCTAGTGCCTTCAAAAGCTTCCTCAGTAGAAATGTCTGGTGAAATAAGGGAGTTTGTAGCAAGTCCTGAAAAATCTCATGTTCACAGTATTTAATTCATAGATAGGAGCAAATTTGAAGGTTGTGGGATTCCTGCGAGGAAAATTCCTCGCCATACAGAGAAGAGCTGTTACATGAATCCTTTTGCTGGCATCAGTTCTCGTATGACTCAATTTGTCAAATATTCAGCAGGAAGTTATCACAGGAAAGCACAATTTTGTCTGTATTACAGATAAAGAATTGCCCTGTCACGGAACTCGTTATTTTCCTAGCTTACTTACTGAGTCCTAATCATCATTCCACCTAGGATGTGGTTACGAGTCAATTGGCTTTGATGTCCACTGTAAAAAAGCATTTTCAACTTTAACATTACAAAAAATGTGTGAAGGTTAAGAAGACACATTGAATGATGAGAAATCATTTCCTAATGGTGATGACTGTATCTGAACCTGGAAAAGATAATTTATTGTACTTTTGGAATGAATCCAATAAAAATTTTACATTTGTACCCAGTATTATTTGCAACCTACAATATATTACACCTAGTTAACAGAAAGGTACTTCTTCATGTACGTTGTCTGTGAGATGAAGCAGAACTAATCAATCGAATACAATAACAAAAGAAACAGATTTATCAATTCACTTTACTCATCTGGAATGATTTGTGGTTAGGACAGAAAAGTTTAAAATGGAAAAAAAGGTTATTATGGCTATGTTCTGAACAAGACTAGAGATGAAAAAGCTTCTTGCTAATATGTTGACCTGTGAAGTGAGGCATCCAATTCATTGTGTGCATATTTAGACCTTGATTTATTATAAATATATAACTAGGGCTTGCTTTCTTCTACTGGAGTCAGTGGCAAGAGTATTTCCCCTGGAGAAATCCTCAGGCCTTATACCTTTCTGTGCTATCTGGGACATGATTTCTTTCTTAAGAAATTTGTGAGAATCTTCCCACTGACATCAGTAGGAGTGACATCAGTTCCTTAAATCAGTGTTAAGTGAGTGCAGTAGCGTGCTCCTGAGCCTCGAAAGGAATTCTGTGTGTATAAAGCCAGCAGATCATTACACGGACCCTCTCAGACCATGTTGCCACTTTGGCAGGATAACAAAATCTTCTGAACGTGACTGATTCAAGACTGATAATTCGTGGGCAAAGTTGTATCAGGAGTTACATCTCTTCTTGCAGATCAGAACGGTGATAGAGCATGCTTTCTATTTCTGTGACCAGGGCTGGCATCGTTAGACTGTATACTGCTAGAAGGTTCTGGGTCTCACAGTAGTGTGACTGCTTGCAAATTGCTTTAGGAATGGTCTTTGGTCTGTGCCAGTTCCCAAAATGTACCTAGGGAGAGACTGCCTCTATCAAAACGTTGCTGGAACTTCTCTGTCAGTGTAAAAATGCAATGGTCAAATCGCTGCTCTCACACCTCTGCCCAGTTTCTGTTTAATTTATTGACAAAGATGCACACAAAGAGCCTCAGGACCTGTCTGTACGGGCAGCTGTATGCAAAATCTCTGCCCTTGTTTTGGGGTCCGAAAGCCGCCATGGAAAGTAGCACGCTGTGTCGGGGTGACACCATGCCGCTGTCCACAGCAGCTTGGATGTAGCACTGAACTAGTGCGGCCACACTGCTTCTAGACCTGGCTTGCTTCTGGTGGTCTGGAGCACAGGCAAAGCAAGTCCAGGACCATTGCTCAATGTAGCCATGCCCCTGGAGTAAGAAGAACCAGGTGGAAGATGTTTGTGCCTCGGATGTTACTAGGTGTGGAGATGCTTATACCTGAAGTAATAACACGCACAGCTGAGTTGAAATTTATAGTTGCTTGTTGTCACCCAGCGCTGTTCAGTGGAATTATTTCTGTTTGGCAGTGGTGTGACTGAGATCAGACATCAGCCTAGCACGGAGCGAAAAGCTAAGAGAAACGTATAAAACTGGCAGAGATTAACAGTCACCCCAAGTTCTAATGGAGTGTTTCCAAAGCATTCTATGATTCTATGATTCAATAAAAGGATGATTATCATAAAAAGGATTCACTTTTGAACAATAACACTGTATTTACATTTTATTAAAGACCAAGAAACTCCAAATTTAACCGTTATTCTCCTTAAGTTTCTATGACTGTTAAAATGGCATTCTTATTCATTTAAATTACAGACATTTACTTACCTTATTCAGGTGTCTTGTTTCAAGATCAGTTGTGGATATGAATTAATTTCTTTGGAAAGGAGTAAATTGAAATGAACAAATGTATAAAAGAAGAGGCAATATTTCATCTTAAGGTAGAAATACATGCAAAGGATCAAAGATTTGCAACATACTTATTTCGCTCAACTTTTGTCAAAGTTAAGAAAGAAAATCATATATGTGCTCAAGTACAGTGTATTGTGACTACGCTGTGTGATACATTGGTCTGCTGTAGGGAGTGGAAATCTGTGCTGTGAATTTCAGAGCATGATATGGATTAATTGCAAAAGAGTCCCCTCCGCTGAAAATTGTCTCTCAGGCTGGGCACCTGAATTACCTTGAGACATGCTACTCTTCCAAGCAAATACAATCAAGAAAAATGAAGTGAGAGGACACTTAAAAAATTCCTGTTTTCTTAATAATTTTTATTTAGGATTCAAGACAAAATAGTCTGCAATCCTCAGATCATATGTGCAGCAGGCAGTTCTGCTTTTGCTGAGCCCAAGTGATACGAATCAACAGGGAAAGAGAATATGCTTTCTGTTCAAGTACTTAAGACTCACAGTAATTCTTTAGCACTGCTTTCAAAGATAGCAGTACTATGAGTGAAGCCCTTGTTAAGAATGGGAAAAATTACGGCGGTCTAAAAAACAAGTCAGATCCTCACTCAGAGTTAATTGGCACTGCTAAATGGAAGTCACTAATACTCAGTTGATTAACAGCATCTGATTCATCATTTCATGTGGAAAAGAGGAAGACCAGCATTGGATGACTAGAAGAGTTTGTGCAGTACAGGATATCTCTTGAAATACGGGGAATCAGGTAGAAAATCTGGACATTTTCTCAGTGTCGTGCTGCCTGCTAATGTGCTGAAATATCTTCAAGCACCTAAACAACACTTGAGTGTTATTTGGAGAGGGAGCAAGTGAATTCATGGTGGTGTCCCAGAAATATTGCTTTTCAACCTTTCTTCCATTGGCATCCTAAGCCACTAAACAGACTCTCCTGTCTTCTCCCTATGTGGTAAGTTTTGATTTTCTAAACGTCAGCAACTTTTGCTTAGCAAAATCTTTAACGCTGCTAGGTTTTACCCTGTTACATGTGAGCATCTCTAGCAGTGTTGTCACCTGCAGTCAAGGTGGAGCTTTGTTACAGGTGCAGAAGATTGAGCAAAGGAACCATGAAACTATGCCTTGCTTCTGCTTTTGTCCTGAGGACAATTTCCCAAGTGTTCTTGAGGGAGCGGTTAGCCTTACTATGTGCTTAGAAAGAATTACAAGTGTGCAGTAGATTGAAGAACGACATGCAGGATCACAGTATTTGAATGTCCCATAAAACAAAGAATAAAACTCTTACAAAATTATGTGGGCATAAAAATAAACCTAACCTAAAGATTTTATTGTTAACTGTATCACATTACTCCATTGTTATGATGATAAAATTTTATAAACTTGAATTATGGGCTAAACTTGCAAAGTTGATAAGTGTGAGCTATGGGTTAAAGTTTGTTCTTCTCTAGCACGAAATATAACCATATATAAAATATATGAGAATATAGCAATGTATTATATAAGTATATGCATATAAAATTTTATGTATTACATGAAATTTAAATACAGAATAAAGTTGTTTAAAAAGTAATAGATGAATTTAGAAGTGGTATATTATGGCTGTGGTATACCTTTATCCATCTTTTTTCATTTTGCAAATTTATAGCAGCCAACATATCCAATTAAAACTAATCTCCTCTTGAAATTCATTCAGAGACAAGGTTCTGCAGTATTTTTAGGAGTTATTTAGACCGATTAATGGGCTGATGTGCACCATGTGTTTGTGTTATTCTTTGTGCTATTTTAAGCTTGAAAGCAATAATAAGAAAAATACTATGCCAGAGTGAAACATAAGATTAAGACTAACTTTAGAATTTATTGATGCGACAAAAAGCTCAAATTAAAAATGCTGGACATTTTTAAAAGGAAATTCTACAAGATATTCAAGTCCATTTTAGGAAAGTCCATTAAATTCTCCAGTAAGTTATTCTACGACACACACTGTGCCCAGTGCAGAAACATTGCCAATGCACTAAATGGTAATTTAGGATCTGACCAGGGAATTATAGGTTCTGATCCCTACCTAAAAGACTGCTTATGCGTACTATAAGGGGAAAAAAACATAGTAGCCTGCATGACAAAAGCTAGAATCCAGGTCTTACCATTTCTTATCTCCAGATGCTTGTACTCTCAGCCCAGTAAACCTCATTTTCTTTTTGCAAAGCAGAATTTCTGGAGTGTATGGTACATGTATTGTGAAACAGCCAGGTGTATCCTCCAGGTAGATAGAAAATACAGATTTGCATCCTCGTCAGGCTGACAAACCATGAAACGCACAGAAGTATGAAACCTATCCTGATGAATAAAAATGCATCCTGTGTGGATGAGTTAGTCAGTGATTTACTGAATACAATGGAAAGTATCCTCACTCTCCGCTGCAAAGCAGAGGAGCTCTGACCTCTCTTTCAAAATGTAAAACTTCGAAATCTGAATAGAAGAAGAGAGGGTGAATCCAAATTTCTTGTTGGCACCTGTTTTTCTGTAAAGCAGAGTTGGCTCTTGCATTCGTCCCACAGTCCATAATGAATCCTCTTATGAAATTCAATAAATACAATAGATGCAGCAGGTTTTTCCATCTAAAAATTAAGGTTACATAGCATTGTCATCACATAGTTTCACTTTAGCATCTGTTTCGTGTATCTAGTACAGCCTGAACCTCTATCTTCCTTTACAAAGGTAAGTATATTTTGGGTGGGATTCAGGTGCCAAATTGGTGCTTCAAAGATCCTGGCTATTCTAGGGTGCCATAAACAGCACTACACAGTTATTAGGGATGTAAATCCTTCTTTGCTTCTTTGCTTCTTATCATCAATGTTTTTAATGAGATGGTAATACCTCTTAAATTCACAGGATGTGATAAATTTGCTAGGAGTGAGTGTAATTTAAGGCTGTGCAGAAAAGCACAAAATTGGCACAAGAACACATTGTTTGTCTTCTCTTGCTGAGAGATGAGAAGGAGAATCTCAGAACCGGGAGGTAATATTTTTCTTGTCTTGTTCAGCGAAAGGAACACAAACAGGCTTTGCAAGCTAGTGAAAAAAAAACACATTCAGTTCATTAGTCAAGATTAAAACTGAAGGTGACATACAAAACACCCGAACTACTTCTCTGCCAAGAAGTTTTTATCAGGCTGTCTACTCTCGGTACAGCTTAATACCTTTAGCTCTGTGCTGCCTCCTTCTCCCAGTAACTCATTTTTACGGGGGTTCTCACTCTTTGGGTGTTAGGAGTTATGTAGGTTTTTTATAAGAAATGATACATTACAAAATTCAGGTAGGGTAAAGTCTTTGTTGCTGCAGTAAAACTCACACAAAAGAAAATATTTAACCACGGTTACCCTCAGATGTTTTTTGTCACAATACAGCATCACTTTCTCTGCAAAGGGATATCTGGAAGAGCCAGCCACACAGAACGTGATGGTTCACTCCACTCTGGCAGGAGGGACACAGCCCTGTAGTTGTGCTCTGGCTTGACTTTAAGTGCCTGCCTGGCATCAGTCCCAGCAGTGCTGCACCGGCTCAGCTCTCAGGACCTGCCCTTGTGTAATAGCCTTGTTAAACCTCTGGGGAACTAATCGAGCAAACACTTTCTTTACTTTTTAAGCTCTTATGAATGAAGGGACACAATGTTTTTCCTAGATTGTTTTTCTACAGTCCACACCTAGTCCATTAGGTTTGACATTCCCTGTTCCATACTTTGTTTTGGGACTGCACAAATGATCTCTGTGGAGTTGGTAAAAAGGGCAGAGCCATAGACCTTCTAGTTCTGTATTTGTAGGCCATTGCTAAGCTTGAACAGGGAGGAATCTTCCTTCATCACCCAACAGAATGGCAAAAACCTTTTATAAAACCCATGTCAAGCAACTTTTTGTTTCCTCTGTGCATCCAGCTGTACACATGTGTATGTGTAAGATACCTGTATGTCAATATTTTACGATTACCTCACTCTGTATGCTAACTGTATGTGTACAAAAATCCTTTAAACTTTTACAGAGATGTTTTTGTCTTTGTATTCTGAAGAACAAACAACCTGCAGTTCCTTGTGCATGAATCCTACCAATGAGACCCAATTAATCATCTAGCTGGGGGAAAAATAAACACCTATAAAATTTTTTCTGGCAATGCCACTAATTATGATTAAGATATAAACTGAGATGGCACAAAGTAGTACTCCAGCACACAGGTACAACTGCGGAGTATAATGCTTCAGAGCTCTCTGAAGGTTGCTGTGCCTACTTCATTGTGATGTACCGAGACGAAAAGTAACCTGTCCCTCACCTCCATCTGCTGGCAAGCAGGATGAGGAGCGGAAGTGCTCTGAAAAATGTAATTAATCTTGCAACAATATGTGCTACATTCCTGTTCTGTCGGTGCTTAAACTCTAGTTACTGTCCCTACATACTCTTCTGGTGAATGCACACTTAACCTGGAATTTCTATGTCTTTTATTAATTGAAGGAGAGCACCATTTTAAGTGAAAAAGATGTCATTTCCACATTTGCAGTGGGGACAAATATGTCCTCAGCCCACACACTCATGATAAAGCACACCCTTCAAAGCACACCTGGCAAGATCAGCTCTCTCCATTACAAAGATAGGAGGACATGGAAAACTTGTATTTTACTTTATAGTTAGTAGTTTGAGATTTTTTTTTATTATTGTCCCCCTTGTATTGTATAAAGATTCATGTACTAATTTCAATCCAGTTTTAGTTAACACCCACTAGTATCTGGCTGTATGTATTTATGCTGATTACTGTAAGTGTCTTAAAGCATTCAAAACATTGCGTGACCAAAGCAATAACGCATACAGGAATTCTGAATATTGCAAATCAAGATGCTTGCTTTGTCCATTCATAATGAATGGTCACAGATTTTTTTTTTTTAAGGAGTACAGTTTTTATTTTGTACATAGCAAGAAAACTCTGAAGTCTCCAGGACATGGCTGCTTGGAATTAAGTAGCGTGGTTTGCCTGTGCTGGGGTGGGACCTGGACCCACAGCGTTGCTTTATTCTTGTGCTCCAGCAAGGAGAGTGATTATATTTAAGACCTGCAAATGGGAGAAGATGGGGATAGAAGAGGTCATGGAAGGGAAGAGAAGGGGTCTGTGGTGTATTGTTGTGGTAGAAGAGTAACATCGAAGCATGACAGATAATTTGGAAATCTTGTTTTAAGTTGCTAAGATAGCTAGATGTCTAACTTTCCTCCCGTACAAGGTATTTTACAGCTTCGTCACAGCGTGACTTCCTAGTGACATCTTGTTAGCAGTGATATTAGCTACAGCAATGATTTCTTCAATTTGCCTCTTGGGTGAACTGGGTCTTGGTCTCTCACCTCAACTCTGGTTCCTCTGAAGCAGTCGGGGCACTCCAAATTGCAAAGGATGTGTCAACAGACACTGACTTACAGAGCTCCCATAGCAGACCAAATGTTGATCCAACCACACTCTTGGTCTGCCACTGAGAACTGGTGTTACTAGATGCAGAAATGCTTGTCTATACATGAACCCCAAACGTATATCTATTTGGAGCTGGGCAAAAATTGATTCTGACTTCACTTAATATTGAAAATGCAAAATGAAAGAGTAGAGATTACTTCAACAGTGATATCCATGCATTTTCAACTACTTAGTTGTTTCTGAAGAGAAATGTAACAAATACAATGAATCGTAGTTCAGACATCGGCAAAGATCTTGCACTGACAAACAACAAATATAATTCCAAATAAGAAAGATGAGTTGCTGGTTTGTACATAGAATTGAGTCTGAATCAATTAATATAGACCAAATGTAACATTTATTTTGAGGCAAGATACAGTAGAAATACTAAACACAGTATTTGCCTATATTGCCATAAGACAAAATTTATGATTCTGTTGCTGCTTATGGCTATTGAGTGACAATAGATACGGAAAGTCAGATTTATCTCCTGTAACTCTATTTGCCTGAAGTTAGATGACTGATTTAAGTTAGTCATTTGCACTACTTGTATTGTCAGATTGTCAGAGAAAGAGTAATATATGGTGTCTGAATGTGCCTCTTGTGATCTGACACATACATGTCCCTGAGTATGTATGTGAGACACAAGTCTCACACAAATAATGTCTCCGACTGTACAAGGAGCAGGTGAAGATAACCTACTTAACCTCAAGACTAGTCTAAACTTAAGATGAATCCCACTCTGAAACACTGCCATGATAAACTGTGTATGAAATAGTGTCTTAATCTTCATATCTGTTCCAGAGTGTTATAAAAGCATGTGGAGATGGCAGAAAATTTACTGATGTAATGGCATCATTCAAGTGGCAAAAAATGTACTCTTGTAAGTTTTCCAGGAGCATCTTACTATAGAATAGGTCGAATATGACTAGGAAGAAACAGCTAAGCTGCAGAGCCCGTGAAGATCTTTGCTTATTTTGCTATAAGTTTGCTGAGGAGAACAAAACTAGCTTTAATGAAAACCAATGATATTTGAACTGAAAGCTTTAAAAGGAGCTCACATTTCTGCACCCTATTTAAACTTTACTAGCCTGCTTTCATGTGCCTCTGGCATTATAATTATACATCAAGAACTTTTAGACTCTGGAAACACCAGCAGAACTGTGCAGGTGTGTCTGGCAGTCTAAAAGTCTTTGCCAGTTTGAATTTGAATGAAACAATCCTTTGCCCAAGAAACTTCATAACTAATGTTAGAAAGTTTAATTAAAACACATGCAAACTGCAAACTAATATCACAAAGGCATGGCACTCAGTCATGGCTTCCTCTCTTTTGAAAAAAAAAGAACAGCTAGAATTGTTCATAGGTTTAATGTCCCATCATTGCATAAGCATGTGTGTCCCTTCAACCCTTTAACTTGAGTTTAGTGAAGACTTAATCAGTAGCTGGAAGACCATACTGTATTGCAAAGTATGAATGCCACCCATGAGGAGTTAGATCTTTATGGAACAGGAATATTTTTCCTCTCTTCTTATCTGTGAAGAATGGAACACACCATTTCCTTCATTTTGGCATCACCTAAGGCAAATATTGGATTATGCGAGTTGATTATTTGATTGTACAAAACGTGACAGATCAATGTAGTACTGTTGTATCTTCAATGAGGAGAGATTCCTTCTGACTGCTCAACTGGGGGATGATTAATGCAAGGTATAAAAGCTGGGGCTGATTCTTTGGGGCTATGAAAATGAATTAATAATAAGTCATTGAAAGTTCCTTCTGATGTTCAATATCCCTGAAATATCTCCAAAAATACAAAAGGTATGGAGTCCAAATCTTCAGGTTATTTTTTTCACATACAGTTGTAGTTACAGCTTTGTTACACAGATATCACATACAGCAGAGAACAAAGGCACAGTTTATTGAAGGAAGACTTATCACTAGACCTTCCTACACACATGTGCAAGTGCCACCATTTAGAAAGTTACTGTGCAGTAGCTGACCTTTGGTAGCTGTTCACGGATATGACCTTAGCTATCCACAGAATCACAGAATAACAGAATAGTAGGGGTTGGAAGGGACC
>Ga0181612_151910_pt1 | contig 19715 bp, 18 predicted proteins | sample HoacroProtozoa21_FD_119630 | JGI IMG/M metagenome (GOLD analysis project Ga0181612, IMG submission 119630) | Hoatzin crop microbial communities from Cojedes, Venezuel. Combined Assembly of Gp0051906, Gp0051904, Gp0051908 | reverse complement strand
CTGGCTGGTACCGGCCACGGCGCGAAGGCTGGCACCGCCGATGTCCCTGTCGGTGACTGCTGGGTGCTCAGAGGAGATGGTGCCGTTCGTACCCTCCCGCCCCGGTTCGCCCCAGGGAGAAAGGCCGGCGGGCTGGTTTTCATATGTATGCTTTTTAATATCATTAATTCTGTTACACTACACACAACCAGTAACAATGACAAATACTGCAATGGAAATGTTAAAAAAAATATTATACATGTTTCATGTTTTTGAAAAAAACCCCACATTTTTAAATAAATTAATGCATAAGACTGATGGTAGAAAAAAGAGAACCCAAAACAAACCACAACACAACTGATCTGTTTAAGGCCATACTCTACGCAGACGGGAACAGAAGTACAACAGTGTGCTACATGTTCTGAACGGGAAAACAAGAAAGAAAAGAAAACCCACACAAGATGCAGATTGATGCTTCGGGAGTGAAAAAACTCCCAAAGCCAGATAATAAAACCAACGGCCAAGTTAAGTGCAGCATTAATACACTCTGCATGTCAAATGATTAGCAGGTTCCTAACATGGACTAAGGTCAAGCTACAACAAATTTGTCTTCCTAATTAAAAGGTTATTCAGGTCAAACCCTACATTTAACTCTACTTTGCATTTGGCTGTTTCAGCTATGTTTAACTATACGCAAGGACAGCCGGAAATTCATCTCCTGCTCTTGAGATTAACGCAAAGGTCGGGAGGGCTCTCCTCCTGAAAGATATTTCCATTAAACACATCCAAAAAAGGATCTCGCTTTTGGTGATCCTGAAATGCCTCCTGCCAGCCCCTCCCCTGAGGTGCCAGGCACGACACAGGGAAAGGAGACATGGGAAGCATTTGCTTGGGTTGAGTTTTTTCCAAGCTGAGGACACGAAATGGAAGTGCAGATCTGATCCAGACTCGGAAGAGTGCTGTTTCCCTGTCTGCCAGAAATGTCTATCTGGAGCCTGCTGAAAGCACTCTGCCAGCATGGGAGAAACCCAGCCTGCACCCAGGCTCTGGATACAGCCGCGACGTTTGCTGTTAAAGTTGGTGCGAAGCTCCATACCTGCCCAGACAGCCAATGAACCCTAATTATTAATGCAGCCCAGAACTTGGCCACTGGAAGGCGGACGATAATCATAATGCCAAAAAACATCCCCCTCTCCCTCCAAAAACAAAAGAAAAGGGACAGTAGGGACTTTCTGCCAGCTTCCCCCAGTGGATCCCCATCAGCTGCCACCTACGCAAGATCGTCAGCGCCAGATTTCACCAGCATCGACCCAGTATATTCCCAGTAAGGTGCCTGTCTGCAAGGGGCAAAGAAGCTTCTTGGGACATGGTCAGAGCCTCCTGTACTGCCCTGCTAGAGTGCGTGCGGAGGAAGCTACGGTACACGAGGAAAGAAACCCAAGCAGAGCTGCTAGACTTGTGACGGCCAACGACTGTCCGGGCTGCCTTGGGTTCGGGTGGGAGGGGCGGACGCAGAACTGGGCTGAGAGTCACTTTGGTGCAACTGCCTCTGACGCTCATCACTAGTGCGTGGGGCGGGTGGGAGGAAAGGCAAGGCTGCTTTGAGAAAGAGGAGTGGAAGGAGGACGTGTGCAACATAACAAGGCTTGCAATTCTAGGACTAACCACTGGACACGGATACCGAAGATTACCTGTGACAATTAGCTATCCTTCTACCGTCGCTGCTCCCTCCCTCACCTTCTGGTCTGACCTTCTTCAGTTTGGGAAGCCGTGGCTGCTTGGCACGATGGCCAGCGCTGACCCTCCCACCCCAGTCCCTGCACAGCGCCTGGGGTGACTCAGCTACAGGATGTGCAGTGAGGTCTGGAAGTTGCATACTGGGCACAGACCAGCTCTGCATGCAAGTAGCGCCTGCCCTCAGACCCTTCAGGAAGCCATTTAACGGTGGCTCATTTCCTTTATTAAACTGAAGGTTCAGAGACCTCTGTGGAAGGAGTAAAAATGGTTAAAAACATGCAAAAAGGGGGAAAAAAAGAAAAAATACTTTCTGAATTTCATCCCCTGCAAAGACTTCATCCTCTGCAGGAACCTTTCTTGGTGCAGAACGACAGCCCTGTCTCAGAGCAGCAGGCCCGGCGCCGCGAGGGCGCAGCTGACAGGCATCCCACCCGCGCCCCTGCCGCGGGTCCGCAGCCCGCACCAGCAGCACGTGGGCTGGCTGGCAGGCCTGGGACCTGGCGCTTGGGTCCCACACCTCTCGCAGCACTGACACCGGGGGGGTGAAGGCGGCTGGCTCGGCTCGCTGGATCACACCAGAGCTTTACACTAGCCTGGGGAACCCTCAGCCCCACAACCTTCAGGTGGGTGAAAACCCCAGCCTGCTCACCCACCGTCACGTTGGTTGGATCTCCCACGCTCTGACGTTTGCCTCGTGTCTGCCTCAGGACAGAGGCAGCTACAAGCCGAACACAGCTGCCACCGCTGCTTTTCCATGCAAAGAAACTGAGCAGAGAAATCTGTGAGCTGAGGACGGAGATGAAGGTGATAAAAAACAGAAACGCTGTTGCAAAGAGAGCTTGTCCCAAGTTTTCCAGCTCTCTTCATGCATCTGTATTACATCTCCCAACATAACTGGAGTCTCCCAAATCATGCATCACCCTCCTTGAGGAAGGTCGGTAACAAACGGAGTAGCAGCTTTTTTGGGGTGCTGAAACAAGAAGGCAGCCTGGGTGGAGAGCAGTGCTTCCAAGGGAGCTCACCTGGGGCAGCTGGACAGGCAGCTAGGGGAGAAATGCTGCTCTGGGACAGAAAACATCTCAGCAGGTAATGAGACTTATCTCAGCCTGGCCTTTCGGTGGCCTTTTCTTTCCTGGGTGCCTGCTGTGCTTGTTTCCAGTGACACGTCTGAGATGGTCACATTTTAATGAGGCTTCTTTTGTACCTTCCACTCCCTGATGCAATCCCACCGCCTGTATCACCATTTGTTACTATGCAAATGGCTCCACAGACCAGGCAGAACCAGGGAGGCAGGCTCCTTCCAGGAGCAAACCCATCTTTTGCTGGAGCAGCTTTTTAGAGACAGAGAAAGGGTTCGGAATCATCACCAGTCACAAGCGGGGCTGGGAAGCAACGGGAAGAGCCGCCCTCCACAGGCACCAGGGAAAGCTGCCACCCGTCCTGCCAGCGTCCGTGCTGCTCTGTGTCACGGCTTGCCGCCTGGTTGTGTGGGCCACGGTGCTCTGCTCCACGTAGTCTCAGTTAGTCCCCAGCCTTTGCCTCCCCAGCAAGCTGTCAAAGCAGCGCTCAGTCAGGCAGCGTTTAGCTGCTGTGACCCTGGGATTGCCACCAACGTCAAGGAGGTCAAAGAAGGGGATGTAGCTGTAATTTTTCGGAAGCAACACATGCACACTATAGAGAGTTAAAACCACCGGATGCCAGCCCCTGTGAGAAACCTGCATTAATCTTCTTAGGTAATCCCAGGTCACAACTTCTGTGCTAAACTGCTGGCCCTTCTGCTTCAGCGTTTGTGTGGCTTTGTAACAGAGGCAGGTTTGTCTGAGGAGATGTGGTTCAAGGTTTGGGGCAATTCCTCTCACAGGAAAGCCATGAAAGGAAGTGACAACAATGCAATGTTCCGCTAGAGGTGAAAATCACCTTAAAATGAAGACCTTCCCGTGCCCTCCCCTTAGGCTTAACCTTGCCCAGCTTGCCCTGTGGCACTGCCTGTCGATGCAGATGTTTCTCTGGAACATGCAGCCTGTGCTTGCTGAGTCAAGCAGCAGCCAGGTGACAAAGCCTGCTTCATTCTAGCTAAGAGCGGCCATACCGCACGTGAGCTCAGAGGGAGAATGGAAAAGTAAAGGAAAAGCCCAGGCAAAACTACCAGTTTATACCCTCAGATGATTACATGGATGCTAAAAGTAAGAGCATGAAACTGCTGTGAGAATATCCCAAATGAGCCCTTCAGTGCTCTCTTTCCTCCCATCAGCATTCCCTAGTCCAGTTGCGCTCCTAAGTTCTTTAATTCTACTAGCAGAGGATGGTGCTGTTGGGCCACCAAATCTTCTCACATGTTCCCTGTGGCAGCATGCAGATGGAGCAGCCAGCTGCACTAGAGCCAGCTGCCAAATAACTGTGAAACACATACTTGCCAAACATCTTCCCCCAAAGCTGTTTAACCTCTCTACTAACCTCCACCCTGCAGCCTGCTGGCACGTGCAAGCAACATCAGAAGCTGGTAAACAGTGGGAAAGCAGAGCAGTACTTTGAAAATACACAAAAAATTTCTATAGCATGCTTATTGCATCTTGCTTGCAGAGCTATCGTATCAATGGTGCCCGTCACACACTTGACAACATCCATGCAGGGTGGTGGTAGCATCTTGGAAAGGCAGGTTTCTCCCCTGTGCTGCAAAAGGCAACGGACATCAAGAGGGGATGTGACTTGGCTGAGGTACATCAAGAGGGGATGTGACTTGCCTGAGGTTAGAGCAAATGTGTACCATGTGCCAGCAGCAGCAAGGGACCCCAGGTCTTATTTCTGTGCTCTCACAGTCCAGCAGACTCTCTGCAGTAGTATTTGGCTGTGGTGCCAGCTCGGGGACATGGTGTTTCTGGTGTGTGCATCTGAAAGCGAGCTTTGCTCCCTGCTGGTATCAGCACTGCACTGAGACAGATTAACTGGGACAACCGGGATCTGCCCTAGGCCAAGACAGCACTTGGCAACCTTTCTATTCACTGCCTGTTTTCCTTTTCCTGTTGTTCCATCTGGTGCCCAGCTGGGTCCTTCCTTTCTTCAAACACAACTTCATGTTTCTGTTGAGCCACATACAGGGCACTGCACTTTTGAAGCCTCCTGCATGCCGCTGTACAGCTTGCAGGCCAGCCTGAGGACAGACTCTGCACAGAGAGGAATGGATTCTGCTCAGGACTGCAGACCAATGTGTCAGCCAGCACACAGCTGAGCAGAGCAGGTGCCTCTTTCTGTGAAAGGAGCTAGAGAGACAAACCAGAAGCAGCTGAGTCCATCCTGTCCATGGGAGAGCATCCCGAAGTCCCTTTCAAAGTCCACGCAGCGGGCCTGGTCGCCTGCTTTTGCAGTCACAAGGCATCTGCAGAAAAGACAGGCAGAACAGCAAAGCAGACCCAATGGCCAAGCCTACATGTTGAGGGTAGACATGCAGCAGCGTCAGACGTGATCCAGTGGCTCTTCCAAGGGTTGGCTTCAAGATATGTCCGACAAGACATCAAACGAGCTGGTCGCCTGGACATCAGCCTCCTTTTACGCAAAGTTCATTTACAGCCACCACAAAAGCACACCATTCTATCTAAAGACCTTCCTCAGCACTAAGAGGATGTTCCTCCTCACACAGTCATTTGGAAATGGGGAATTTGCAGACCGAAGAGACAGAGTTGAGTGCTGAGACTAGAGTTCAAAGCCAGCTCACATTAAAGGGCAAAATTAACACTGATAAAAGGGAAGGACTTGCTTAAACTCACGTAATTTGGTGACTGAAATGACACAAAATCCTAACAAAAAGCCAGTCTGGCTTTAGGACCCATCAAATGCAAATACCTTTGTGGAGTCACCAGCATCAATACCCTTAAAACCTATTTGCATGGTAATTCAGATGGACAGTGATGCAGCCTTTCATACTCCATTGTGCTCCTCCCGTTGGTATTCTGTACAACTTTGGACTGAAAATGGGGCCTGAGAAGATGATCTAGTTTGGTGCAAAGACTGGAACGAGGAACAATTTGCTTTCTTGCATGCAATATGCATTTAGAAGAGTGCCCAGCAGCTCTGCAGATTTTAGGGCTTTATAATGCTGTGACAGTGTCAGGGTCCATGCTTTTTGCTTTTTGCCTTCTTCAGGCTGTGGTGGCAGAGACTGGTCTGGGGAGAGCAGTGCCAGAACGGCCATGTATCTGTACACCTTCCCCAGAAGTCACCACAGCGTAACCTCCAGCGAGGGCGCAAGAAAAACCTTCTGGCTGAAGCAAAGGTCTGAACATGAGACCAGACGGGGAGCCAGCCCAACGTGCGATTAATGCATACTGACGGGCTGTCCACCATATTTCGTAATGAGCCAACAAACATGCCACAAGGCCATAACCTGCTTACGCGGCTGTGCTTCAGAAGGGTTAGTGTTCAATTTTCCATGATAGCCACACGTGCATTGCCTTAATCCATTCAGCCTTCCTGATAATGACCCTAAACAGGTAGCTACTTTCCCCCACCCTTTCTACTTTATCCCCCTAATAAAATATATGAACACAAAGCATAGAGAGGAGAAGCCAAAAAATTGCCATTTTATGGTCCTGTACTGTCATGCCAAACCAGCTATTTGTGCAACCAACTCCTTCTGTGTGCAGGGAAAAACAGTTGGCTTGTGCTCGGGTCTGTATTTGGAGGAAGCGCTGGGTGTGACATTTAAATTTATCTCCCTCCCTCCCGAAAGGGTTCTGCTAGAAGCAGACGCACACCACACAATGCAAAAGGCTGAGAGCAGTTGCAGGGCAGCGGAATGCCTCAGGGCTCAGGGCAAGCAAAAACCAGCAACAGAGGTCATACAAGGACTTGGTCGTGGTGCCATGGAGCCGTGGTTATCAGGGAAGGTCTGTCCTTCGGAGGGGAGGCGTTAATCCTGGGAGATACAGTGTCAGCAAGCCTCATTCTGTCTTAGACCGAACATGTTGGCAGCATGATGGAGACCCGTGGGGCCTGCAGTCCTCCCTGGCTGACCCGTGTAAACTGACAGCTGGTTGCTCTAGCAGGTACACTGAAATGCTCCGAGCTCCTGAGCAAGGGCTGTGGGAAAGGCTGAGTGTGTGCAGCCCAGCTGGAAGGCACAGAGGCTGACCCAGGAGGATAAAATGCAATCAAGATGCTGCATGGTACCAATGCTGACCTGAAAAGTCCCTCTTTAGAAGAGTCAAGATTTAAAGCGACTTGGTCATGTCCTGTAGGATTTGGTTTGACTATGGTCTTTCTGACTACATTCCCCACTAAAAAAGAAGACTTCTTAAGGGAATGTTTTTACCCTTCTGTCCTTCCTCTCTACAGGGTGTTGTTAGAGCTCTTCCCCCACCTCCAGACAACTCGCTAACCTCAACCTGAGCTAGCACTGGAGTCGAAAGCAGACACACGAAGGTAGAAGTGACTAATTGGAGACCTGATTTGTTGTGCTTCTTTATGAACATTTTGGAAATATGCCCCCTCAGCATTACCAGGTGGAGAGAAAGGGAGAGGAATTCACTTGAGGAACACTCTTCCTAGAGGAGCCGGCAAGTTAACCAGCACTTCTGCACGAGGAGGCAGGGATGCTCAGTAAGCAGCACCACTCTGTCCTCTTCCTGTGGCCTGGAGCCAGGGTGCCAGTGCGCAGTTTTAGAGAGGGGGGGCAAACACAGCTTTCACAGTTAGTGAATAATAAAGCCCAGGAATCTTGTGTGCCTGCTCTTTTGCTCATGCTGTGGATGGTATCGTGCTTTTCACTACACAGAATTAAACACAGAATATTAAATAAATCTCCTCCTAATCATCAAGAGGACTTCTTAAAGACTCAGCTCCCTTTACGAACATTTCAGAGGGGGGATCTGTCTGTCAGGGCAGAGCTCAGGCTCTGCCTTGTGACTCAGGAATTCTGATGGGAAGCTCGAAATTGTCCTCCCTTTTTCCCTTCCCCAGGGTATAAAGCAAGTGATGACCCAAGGCAGGCCATCCTTCCTCCTGGCAGGGCAGCTAAACACACAGTCGTGCCTATGGCAAAAGATTTCAACACTGAGAAAAACACCAGCCCATCCCTGCCTTAGCCCTGCATATGCTGCAGCCAGCAGTGCATGACTGGCCAGGGAGAGGACATGTTTCCTAATTCCAGAAATTATTTTGCATTCAAAACAATGTGCTGGTGAACTGGCAATTCAGTCCAGCAACCTAAGGTAACGCCAGGTTTCCTGACTATTCCAGCACCAAATAAACACAATTGCTCCTGCCGTGGGACAGCTCTAACACAGACCAAGCCTGGTTCACAAGTGGGCAGATATGGGATAAACAGTAGTTTCCTCTCCTGGTTTTTTTTCAGCCAAAGCTGTTCATAATCCTGCTGTTGCTGAAAACTCCCCTAAAGTCTGTCACCACTACAAACATTCCTTCAGGGTTAACAAATCCCTCCCAGAGGCACCAAGAGACGCGGTGTCTAGAGAACATCAACAGTTGAGCGCTGTAAAAATGTGCTTTCTTCAACTAACTTTTCCAGCACTGACCTTCAGACTTTACAGCTCTAGTCCTGCCTTGTGCAGGTCTCATTTTTTCTTAGTTGAACAAAGTTTAGGATTTTTGGAAGCAGATGAGTCTCACAGGAGTTAAGTATAGGCTGAAGTCAGTATACGTGGCTGGACTGAACTCAGGAGTATGGCAATCTTGGGAAAGGACTGAACCCCTGAAGGGCACGGATGGATTGCAGATTGAATCTGATGTATTTGGTGATAATTTAATGTGGAGCTAAGGGTAGATTGCATTGGATATGTGACAAGACAGCTCCAGCTAGTATTGAGTCACAGTGAAATGCCACCTATTTGTCCCCTTCGCAAGTGAATGAATTGTGTCATGCTAGTCCTGGCTAGCCTTGCCATAAGAAAGGATGCCCTGCCATGCTCCTATTCCTGTGCCCCAGTTACAGAATCATTTTGGTTATGCAAATGAAACAGGCTTAGTGAATTAATTAAGAACTGACCTCCTCTTGCTGGTAAGAACCCCTGACACCTCAGACTCACCCTTGATCATGTAGATTGGTTTCGGTGGGCAGGATTACCTGCAGCCCCACCTGACGCTTCCCATTTTGGAACAGACACCTTACAAAATATCCCCAGTCCCTACACAAATCAAGGAGGTATCTCTGGAGCACTCTGCATTTGCTCTCCAGACCAGTCAGTTCCGCCAGGGACTGCCTGGCACTTTGAGCAACTTCTCTTTTGTTTAACCATAGTTTACAATAACTTATCAACCAATCATAAAATGAATTTTTTGGTTTCTCCTGGCTCCATGAACACAAAGAGGTGCACGTCCTACCATAGGAGGAAGCAATGGCTGTTAAGTTTTACAGTTATAGTGGAAAGCACTGATCACAGCCTGCCAGCCTCACTACTGGATGTGACAGGCGGTGGAGGAGGTGGCTTGGCAACACATGCAGGTAGGGTTGACCGATTTAGGGGGGATTAGGTCGAGGTCCTCATCATCTGGGATCTCATCTAATCGGTAGCCATCCTTTAGCAGCTGGATGTTCAAGTCTTGGTTGATCTGCTACAGACAAAGAGACAAAGTCAAACACTTGAGACTTCTTACTTCTGACGGTTAGAAGATGAAGGAGTTCCCTTATTCTGCAATATATTTCCCCATCCTCAGCAGCTGCCCCAGCAATAAAAGAGTCCCAGTTTTTGACCACAGGTGAGGGCTGGCTTCTGTTCTAGCTTCTCCTAGAGCAGGAATATCTAGAGTGAGATACTCCAGAGTAGCAAGTCGATACACTATTTTATTCCGGAATAATCTTTCCATGAAGACAAGCCCTCATTTAAAGTAATGTAATAATAATGTTAATAAACAACTGGCAGCTGTGCAGTCCCTCCTCTCAGTCTGGGGCACACTAGCAGTTGAAAGGTGGTAAAGCCTTTTGGCTCTTTGTAATCTCAGATTCAAGTGCTGTCTAACCAGATCTGGGTGAACAACTCTTTACCAGGGCCCAGATGTGGCCCAGATCATTTGATCTGGTCTCTGCTCTGGGCCGTTTCTCTGTGTTTCAGATGTATTTTGCCCAAGGAAGGGATACAAGGGGGAAGAGCTCCCAGCAACTTGTGTGCAAAATGGCTGCTTAGCGCCCTGGATGTAAAATCTGCTTCCTGCAGAAGCAGTCACCAGAGGCTGAGCAACTAATTCAGGAGAGAGCTCATAATATATTTAGAAACAATGCAGAGGGATTAACAAGCCCGAGCTTCCTGCCTTTCCGCTTTGAAAGGGCAAGAGTTCGTATCTGCAAGTCCTCCCTGGAATTTCTGTCGGCTCCAAGTAAACATGCGCTGTGTGACACTGAGCGCCCCAAGAACTGGAAATCACAGCGCACCCTCAGATCCCCTGTTTGCATCCTTGGCAAGCACATGATTGCTGAGCTGGTGCGACAGACAAATTGATGCTTTTGCACCACATGGGCCAACAGTGCAGGACTAAGCAGAACTGGGAAAAGCTTGAGTGAAGCCAAAGGTAGCTGTGAAAACAGCCGACGGGCAGATCTCTGTGGCACAGCAGTGCGGAGATGGAGCCAACTGGATCATCAGGGAAGAAAGAAACATGACACAGTTTCTGCCATGGCCCCTTCTAGAGTCACAGAGTCTACACCACTGGAAATTAGTTGTGTGGCCATTTCTGGCAGTGCAATGCCACTCTAATTCATTTCTGGCTGTTCTACTATTGGCATTCATGGCAAGGATGGCAGGAGAGAGTATAACTCACCTCAGCTGATGAGTATCCCGAGGAGGAATATCTGGACATGTCAAAGTCATCATCACTGCAGGGAAGGACAAGACACAGCAAAGAAGGAAACAGTTAGGGAGACCTGTATTCCCTGGTTAGCCCTATCTTTCTCGTGCCATGACGCTGTCCGTGAGGCACAGAGAAGTTACATCAAGGGAGCCTGAAGAGCAGTTTTCATCTGTGACCCTCAGATCTCTCCATCACATTGCTCTCTATTCACATCTCTTCCTACTTGTTTACACACACATACCAGTTACAGCACATGCCAAAGGGCACAGCAAGGAAGAGTGAGAGCAGCCTGCAATAGTGGTTTCAGCAGGAATTAGCTTCAGTGCTACACTCTGGCATGAAACCTCACTTGCACCATAATGTATATCGCCTTACTAACACTTTGCATACCTGTCTGTATCCAGGGCTACCAGCGGCTTTTCATCTGGACTCTGGTCTAATGACGAATAGCCCTTATTGGGAACGACGAGCCTGAAATAATTAAATGTTGTATGTTAACCACACAGTGAAGCTCAGTACCACACACAGTCTAGGGGAAAGCTATACAATAGTTAGGCTTTCCCAATTTCACTTCCTTTCAAGCCCTCCTTTATTGGTGAAGGTGTTTCAGTGGGCGCAATTCAGAGGAATTGAGCTGCGTTTCTGGGTAGTTTAGAGCAGTTTCGTAGGTATGAACGCTGGACATACCTTGGGAACACGCTCCTTCCTGGAAGAAAAAATCGTTGGGACACTCTGTGCTTCATTCTAGTGAACCTATTGGACTGGCACTGCTGGTCGTATCAGATTGCTCATTTTTGTGTTGCTTTTTTTTTTCCTAGCAATGAGTACACGGCACTAGCATGAGTCCCTACCCATCACCCGCCAACACAACACTTCTGAGATCTCAGTCCTAAATTTAGCAATATGAGAAATATGAACTGGTGGGTATGGCGTAAGAGCCCAGTCAGACTAGCACTTTTAAAATCCCATTATTTTATAATGACTTTCACTTCATCAGAAGCGTTACAAAGGCTGACGATGACTTTGCACCTTTAACTGTGTGAGGGAGCTTGTGAAGTGGAATACAGGCTTCAGAGCTTCTAGGATAAGGAAAATACACTAATACTATGGTATCTAGTCCACAACACAGTTCTTGTAACCACAAAACTGCACAAAGACTTTAGTTCATATTTAAATATGATCAACCAAACTGAGTGAGCGGGAACCGTAGGAGCGATGAAAATCTCCTCATTCTGTGGGTTAACTCAGGTTTTCTCCCAAATGAAGAACTGGTCTTTAACAACAAACAATGACGCACAATGATGCTTTACTAATTGTTTGGAAAATGTAAATCTAACGATGATAATCCACCTCAGGCATGCTCTAACTGCTCTCCAAGTACCTGAAATGTTTTTCTGCTTCTTCTCAGAAAATTTCAGGAAGCCATTACAATTTTAGTAATACAAAGGCCTGCCAGGCACTGAAGATGGGCAGGCTCAGGGAGAGTGAAACATATCAAATGTTATCACAAAGTAGATATATAGGTTTATGACTAGTTGCATTTTCTTAGGGTGTTTACTGAAATGCAAGATTAAAGAAATTAATTTTAAAACTGACACAGAACTTCCAACCTGCTGCACCAGGGGACTGAAGAAAACAGGATCCACTTGCAAAATTCAATACCCCTTCTTACAGCGCTGGGATGGTTGTTATACTCCTGCAGCATGTAGGAAGGAAGTCAAGAAGCAAAGAGGTCTGGAAGTGAAGCTGTGATCTGGCAGCAGCAGCTTGCCCACATAGATATCAGAAGTACTGACTTCCATTCTTGCTCTCCAGTTTTCAAGTCACTGCTCCATATATACTCATCAAACAAAATACTATCAGAGGATCTAGGAGAAGAACCCTTTGTGGTGCTATTTACTTGATTAAAAAAAAAAAACCAAAAACCACTGCATCTTTTTCTTGACAAATGCCTTTTTTCTTCATAACACAGAATTTCAATTTTTCTGCAACAGACAAAAACTGTGATAATGTCTCTGCCCCTCATCTAAGTCTTTCCCCTGGATACCAATTGTCTGTATTTTCACTTCCCACTGTCCTTGGAACAAAGACAGGTAGCAGCTGTACCTGCTTTCACCCGCAGCTGTCCCAGTATTAGCTTCGTCTTGGTGTTTTTGCTCACTTAACATGAAGCATGTTATGACACAAATCTGCGTTTACGTTGTCCTCAGAGTGGATCTGTCTGTGCCCACGTGGTGCAGATGGTGTTGTGGGCTCTGCCTGTGCTTGTAGCAAGTGTGCCAGCATCACACCAACCTTGTTCACATTTTATGTGCTCTCAGGGAGACTGAGCGTGTTATGGATCCAGATCCTTTCACCTCTAAGGCTGGCTGTGCCCTTGCCCCACGAGAAGACTGAATGGTGATGGCAACCTGGTACTAGAGGCTAGATGTCAGAAATTCATGCAGATAATACAGAAGAACAGAAGCCCTGGGGAAGGAGGAGGAGGTGGAGTAGAGGCTAGGAGAGGCAATGTGGTTTGCCTGAACAAAGGAAAAGATATTTGATGAGAACAGCACAACGGTTAAAAAGGATGAAATGGCTTTAGTTTATTCTCCTCCAGCAGAGACCAGAGGAAGCCAACAGTTCAGACTTAAACCATAACCCGAACTTTTTGCAGTGTATCCCACTGGAGTATCTCCCATTATAGTGCAACGGTTCTACTGTGAAAAGAAGCTGCTTGAACAAGCTTCTGGCATTTCTGCCTTCCTGGGATTGCCCTGTCAGTGGCAAGAGAGACTGAACCACTCCGAGGTATTACTGGGGCTGTGCTCATGGTGCAGCTCAGTTCCCAGAAAGCCACAGGAGCTGGGGGATGAAGAGACCTGCACTGGTGAGACCCTGTGCCAGACATCTCCCAGCTACATGGGAACTACGGAGCTTGGCTACATCTGCTACTGAAGCAATGGCTGCAAACCTCTCTTTTGCACATCCCAAGGAATGCTTCTACAGGCTGTGTGAAAAGTAACTTAGAAAAGCAGGCTATGCTTGGCTGTGGAGGGGTCCTCTGAACAGTGCTCAGATGTCCACAAATGGAATAAAACTGAGCCGGCTGTTCAAAAGCTTTTGTCAATAGGTGTCACTGCTCTGCTCTTCCCCACTCAAATCACTCTTCTTCCCAATCAGCAGTTCGGACACAACAACCTCTCCAAGCACAAGTCACTAATTTTACAGGTAGGCATCTGTATTTATCCCATCTTCTCTCCCTTACCATCTTCCTCTGCTAATTTCAGTTTTTCTGAATCTCTCAAGCAGCAAATCTGCTACCACTCCTCTTGGGAAGCTAGCATTCAGCCTACTGCCAAAAAACCCAAGTCTTTCTAGCTTGTATTTGGAAGACAAGGAGGAGCAGTGGGCATGAAAACCCAGCTGAGAGCATTTACTGAATTTCTTGCTGCCATGAAGGCCCTGGCTCCCTTCTACGGTCTCAGCAACCAAACACAGAGCAGGGAGCAATGCAGTGTATTCCACCAGCATTGCAGGGGCCTACAAATGAAAACTGACAAAGTCCTGGCATGATTTATGACTACTGTTTTGGGTTTTGGGAATTAATGTGAACAAGGAACCTCATCTGGTCCATGTGTTGCATGGGGTCTGACCTGCAGCTCCTGTTCTACTTAATATATGGTAATCCATGCAACTTTTCCATTCATCAGTAAACACCCAGCATTCATGCAGATTTTTCTGTCATTTTAAGTGAGGTCCTGCACTAAAAACTGCCACCTTTCTGGCAGCACGCAAAGTATGCAATACCTCGGGTTCAGGGGGGTTCCTGCCTCCCGAATGCAGGTAAGTAATACACTGGTGTACTGAAGCTTGCGTGGAAAAAAAAGAAATACTCTAAAAGAAAGTATTCAGCTAGGAACATCTTTTTATAGCAGTTTGTAGCAGTGCCTGGTACTGTCATACAGAGATGTGCCAAAGCAGCTCCAGCAAAGTATGACCGCGCTGTCCAAAGTGCAGAGGAGGTATATAGCAAAGAACACAGAGATGGATTATTTACAAGCCTTCACTAAGGCAACCAGTATGGGGAAGTGGTCATTATCAAAAAGGAGCAGGGGAACTACTGTGATAAAAGCAGCCAGGGCAGAACTAAGCTCTAAACCAGTCTGCATTACATGAAGCAGCATCGTACCTCTCCCACTGGGAGGATTATATGTTACATGAAGCTACCCCGAACACACCAGACAGCTGTATCAAACCCCTGATTTCGACCAGGCTGGGCTGCCTCTGCCCCATGCAGACTGCACTGTCACTGGTCCTGGGCTCAGCTGTCCCTGCATCACAGCACGGCTCATCTGGGCGTGCCAGCTCCAGGAAGGAACATCACTGCTCTTGCAGCGTGTTTGGCAGTAGGCGAATGGCAATGAACATTGTCCTTACCCATCCTACGGCCATTAGGGATTGCAGCTTAGAGCACAGCTGAGTGAGTGCTTTTCCAGTCCTTACCTTGTTCGTGCCATCACATTGTTCTTCTTGGGCTGCTGATTAACTGGGCTTCCCATGTTGCCGTTCTTCAGGGAGCCCTTCCGAGCCAGCTCCCTCTGCTTCTCTGCATATGGGATACAAAGGGGAAAAGCAAAATTAGGGCAACAGCCTAGCTGGCCACCATACAGCTACAGAAACCCAGATTTGATAGCAGCAAAAGGCATAGCAGAATTAATAGCAAAGGACATGAGCTCTCTGTTTCCCAAAGAGGGGCACTGCAAAGGCTGGATGAGCTGTGTCCCATTGCCTCCAAGGTCACCAGAGGCTAAAACTAATGCCCCTTGACTCACAGCAGCTTGTTGACAATGCCACACTAAGGTGGTCGACAACCTTCTGGATGAGACCCAGCTGAGGCAGAGAAAGGGCAGAGACCTTGTCTCTATCTGAACCTGGCTGCTGCACGGACCCTAAGACTGTGCTTTGTGCCGGGCAAGGGAATTTACCCTTCTACCTTTTCCTCTCCCCCTCTGAGGCTGCTGCCGAGGGGCCCACTGGGGATCAAAAAGCATCTCCATTAAAGCAGCATCATCATTTAGTGTTAGTGCAGCTTAGCTTGATACCAGGCCTGAGTTATTACTGTTCCCCTAGACAGCAGCTCACCACACTAACACACCCTACAGCAGAAAGTGTTTCTGCCTTCCCTGCTTCTCCTCCTGGCAGTCGGTGATGAACACATTAATTCTTGGGAGCTTGCTTTCTTTATTTAAAAAGTGAAACATTTTGCAGCTGTATTTTTAAACAGCAAATTGTTTGCTTAAATTTTCAGTGCGTTCTACTCGCTGCTGAAATGTACCTTAGAACACCGACAGTATGTCAAGCTTTCTTTATGTATTCAGTGCAAGAGGGGATTTACACTAGCTTCTCCTTTAAGAGAGACTATTTCTCTTAATAACTTCTCACCACTGGATCACAACTAGAAATCAGGTCCTAAAGCTCAGCCTTCTGCAGGTATGCAATGTCTGTGCTGTATTAATACAGCTCTACCTCCAGCAGGGATAGGAGGCTATCGATGATGGGTTTTCATGTAACTGATACTCAGTTTCCTGATTCAAAGTCCTTGTTTGTTTCTTTAAGGAAATCAGTTGGGTTGAGTTAGCCATTAGCCGCAAAAGTTGAGCTGACTGCCCCAACCTCAACCCACAACACCAGGCACGGCTTACAGGGAAAAGTTCACTGTGGGGCCAGTAAGGGAGGAAACGGACCAGATAAAAACGTTCTCCAGAATGTGAGAAAATGTTGGGAAGTATTTTGATGGCATGCCTGAGTAATAGGAGTTTACCAGACTGCTTGCTGAGGAACCTGAATAGCGAATTTGTTTTGCTTCTGCTTCCCCTGTGGTGTGTGAAATGTGCCGATATACTTTTTTCTCTTGCAGATTTCATTCCCCTTGGAGAGAAAAGCATCTTTTCCCACTTGTCGTGGAAAAGCAGCATACTGACTCAGGCTGTGCAAGTGCAAAGTGGGCCAACTCTGTCCCTTCCACACAGGTGTGAGCAGTCCTGTGTTAGCACACATGTCCAAGGCTGCCTTTCTTCAGAGACAAGTAAGCAGCAGAGATGCCTAGAGATCATGATGATGAGCGCGGATGAGGAACCTGCAGAGAGGAGTATATACTGCTACAAACCATGCCCAGCCCTGCTCCTGCTGACAAGAAACGCTCATTGAAATTGGCAGGAAAAGGATCAGGTAAGTAACTCTCTCTGGCATGAGCAACAAAAAGACTGATACAGCATCCAAGTCAAAACCTTCAGTCAGAGTAATTTCTCAGGACTGGAACTTGCAAATGCATTAGTTAGCTCTGTCTCCAGAATAAAAGGCTGGTATTTTGCAGGCCATGTGAATTTTGCTATTCAGACACCGAAGGATAAAGTGGGGTTTTATGAAGGCAAATGTTTACAAGCTTAAACATGACCAAACTTCCACCCATCTATACCAGAAGCTCCAGCACTGACCACTAATACACAGCGCTGAGACAAGCTGCCAATGCTGTAAGAGGCTGTATAATTCACAAAAGGCACCTGACTCAGAAAGAAGGTCAGAGGTTTCATTTTCTGTCAAGGTAGTTAAGGCCTGCCTGAGCCTTTTAAATGGACCGGCACTCTCTGCTTTCTTTCGATTGCTCTGTACAAGCACCAACGCTCTTCTCCAACTCTGGTAACTCGTTCGGCTGATGAATCTGGACTTACACTGTCTTCTTCCTCCAGCAGGTCTCTCTGTGACTATTTCTGTGCTATTACTGAGTCCTAGTGCAACGTATGGGTCTGAATGACACAAGATCTCCTATTTCACCCCTTCTTTCACTTCTTTAGTGGCTTGGAGTGAACGATCCCAACTCAATGTAAGTGCAGCAGGAACATCCATGCCTGTGACCCCAGCCATATTTCTTAAGCGTGAACCAACAGTTCATCTCCCTCTTGGATACTATGAATCCTGAGTCCCTGGTGGCCAAAATGCAATGGCTTCCTGGGGGAACAGGAGGTCTACTCAGCCTTGGTGTGTTAGGACAAGCTTCTGGAAGGTGGTGGAGATGTGCATGAGTCACATCAGGCTTTGAGGCAAGGAAACTTAGTATTTGAGCCTTACTAGTACTACGAACTACTGCTAATTCCACCATCACCCTAGCGAGCTTTTGGAACTTTGCAATCTCTTGAAGCAATTCTGGGCTATAAATTAAAGCCTCGCACACCAACCATCAGGTCCATCAGAATGGGGTAAGGAGGTTTGCAATGCCCGTTTTCTGCATGATGCTTCCTCCTGGTGTAGCAGGTGGAGTTTGTGAACCCTACTTCTAGGTAGTGAGCTCTTTCGCTGCCTTCCAGCTCACCTGCTTTTCACCCTCAGATGTTTGTCTGACAGCCAGGTTCCCGAGCTCTAAGTACTGGAGCTCTTTTTAGAAATGTGACTGATTTAGGCACTTCTGAAGATGTTACTTTCAGGGTCCAACATTTTAACAAATCCCTGTAATTTCACAAATTAAAGTAGTTCTCACAGCAGCCATGATCAGACACATAACCAGCACAGTAAAGACAAGGTGAGAGGAGGAACCACAGCCTAGCCCTGATAAGTATTTTTCTTTAAAGTCTGCCTGATGCTATACCTACATGAGCATGAATCCTAAAAACACAAGCCTCCACCAACCCAGCTGGGCTAACCTTTGTGTGAAACCTGGAAACTATGCATCTGGACAATTCTCAGCGAATGAAAAGCTAAGATGCTCTTTTCTTATTTCTTCTCTGGCATGGTAGTCAAGTATTGCCCACTGGACTTAGATGAGACCTGTGTTCTCACGTCTCCCCCAGCATCAAGGCTGCTGCGTAGCTTGAGACATTAAGGGCACAGTCCCACCAGAAGCGATAGGCATAGCCTGTCCCCAGCACGTGGTGGTTTCTGGTGTTGGCTATGCAAAGGGTTTCCATGTCCATAACTGTCTGCGCTGCCTGCAGCATTCCAGTACATTCAGTGAACTTCCAGGAAGGCAATGCAGCTTCATGGAAAATCAATGCTGACCCTACAAAACTGCTTAACTCTGGGCAACTCTTGGGCACCAGAAGAATGAGGAACGGTTAACAGGCACTCTGGCCACATACAGAGAAAGTGGGACATAAAAGAACAAGTTAAAAAAACAGAAGACTGATTTCCAGCCACTAGTTATTTTGCGTCTGGTGAGTTTGCTGTTGGATGATCAATGAAAAGCTAATACAGCAGAAATACGAGGTGAAGGACAGAGACTTAGAGATGGGGAAGCCAGAATGAAACAAGGCTGCTCTCCAGCTGCTTCAGAGAAATCACCAACTACCGGCAGCAAAAGAGCTATATAACAGCAGAGCTCCAATGATGCTCTTTACATGGCATTTGCAAGTATTTGAAATGAGTTGTTTAGCTTTCATTTTACTTGGCTGTTCTACTTTTTACCGCTGTACCTAGTGAAATACTCACACCCATGAAATGGTTACGGGTGAGTGAGTACACTGGGAGTACAGGTATGACGGCTTGCAGAGTCAACAGGCAATCACTAGCAATACCAGCAGGGCTGGTACAGCTGGAGGAGAGACAGCTTTAACCGAACACAGATTCCTGCTGGCTTTTAAATAATTTTCCAGACAGACTCTTCCCTGAAGAAGCAGGATAGAGCAGAGGAGATTGGGAGGGCGTGAAGCAGCCTGCATGTGCCTTTAACATAAGAAGTATGCTCAACCAGGAGTCTGAAGATCCTGTCTGACATTAGCAGGGTTGCTGTGTTGGGTAATATATTGGGTTTGTGTGGCAAGGTTTTGGTAGCAGGGGGGCCAAAAGGGTGGCTTCTGTGAGAAGCTGCCAGAAGCTTCCCCTATGTCCAACAGAGCCAATGCCAGCCAGCTCCATGATGGACCTGCCACCAGTCAAGGTCGAGCCCAACAGTGATGGTGGTAGCACCTCTGGCATAACACAGTTAAGAAAGAGAAAAAAAACTGTGTAAGGGCATTTGCAGCCAGAGACAGGAGTGAGAAATCTGCAGACACCAAGGTCAGTGAAGGAGGAGGGGGAAGGAAGTGCTCCAGGTGCTGGAGCAGAGATTCCCCTGCAGTCCCTGGAGAAGACCATGATGAGGCAGCCTGTGTCCCTGCAGACCAAGGAGGTCCACGCTGCAGCAGGTGGATGCCCCAAGGAAGCTGCGACCCCATGGGGAGCCTGTGCTGGAG
>Ga0181612_106343_pt1 | contig 19716 bp, 18 predicted proteins | sample HoacroProtozoa21_FD_119630 | JGI IMG/M metagenome (GOLD analysis project Ga0181612, IMG submission 119630) | Hoatzin crop microbial communities from Cojedes, Venezuel. Combined Assembly of Gp0051906, Gp0051904, Gp0051908 | reverse complement strand
TCGACGGACTGACCGGATATATGTCCGCAAGCTACATGTGCTACTCACCGGAAGGCGTCAAGACGACCTCCTCCTCCAGCAGCACCGCCAATAAGACCGGCTATATCAAAGGCACCAGCGTCCGCCTGAGATCGGCTCCGTCCACGGACTCCCAGATCCTGGGCAACTACAACACCGGCAAGGAGATCACCATCTCCGGCACGGAAGGATCCTGGACCAATGCCATTGTCGACGGACTGACCGGCTACATCAGCAGCACCTATGTCACCGAGACCAGGCCTGACACCACCACAAAGACCGCGGCTACCTCGTCTTCTTCGTCACTGGGACAGCAGATCGCCGATACCGCCTGCACCTATGTGGGCTATCCGTATGTATACGGCGGCTCGGATCCTTCGGGATTTGACTGCTCCGGCTTCGTAAAATACATTTACGGCCTGTACGGATACAACCTCAACCGCACCGCGGAACAGCAGGCCTCCAACGGCACCGCCGTCGACCGGTCGAATCTTCAGCCGGGCGACATCATCTGCTTCTCCTACGGCAGCGGATACATCGGACACGTGGGCATCTACATCGGCAACGGACAGTTCGTCCATGCCCAGAGCTCCAGCACCGGCGTCGTGATCACGGACCTGAACAATTCTTCCTACAACAACCGTGTTGCGGCATGCCGCCGGATCGTTTCCTGATCCGAACTGAAAACAGAAGACAAGACCGTGAGCCAAATTCGGCTCACGGTCTTTTTTTTTCGCGCCGGAGGGGAAATTGTAAATCTTTTATTTTCTTTCCCGTTATGGTAGAAGTCCTTCGGAAAAAAGTGTACAATGACACTATAGAAAAACCTGCGGACCGGATTTCGGAAAGCGGCCCCATGGAGGAATCGGAATGAAAAAATTTGTCTGTATGACAGCGGTGCTGATCCTGATGTTCTCGCTGTCGGCCTGCGCACTTTCAACCGGCGATTCCGCCGAGGAAGTGCCCACCTATACCAAAGCGGAAGGCGTCACGGCGGTGATCACCGGACAGACGGGCCTTTCGGGATGCTATACCTTCACCTATGAGGGAACCGACGAGAACGGAGACCCCACGAAAGCGGAATGGGTCTCGCTGAGCGACCGGCTGGCGGATCTGGGAGATCTGGTGGTGGTGCTCGCACAGGGCGAAGAGGACAGCCTCGTGTATGTGCCCACGGGAGACTATCCCGGAGTGTACGGCCGGGTGCCCAACAGCAAGCTGAGCACCGACGAAGAGAAGATCTTCGAGGCAAGACAGGCCATGCTGGGCGTGGAAGCGCAGATCTACGATGCGCCTCACGGGACCGTGACCGGGACCGAAGCGCCGGGAGCCGTGAAGATCCTGGCAAGGGAAGACGGCTTCTTCAAGATCCGTGCGCTGCAGAACGGCAGCACCACGGAAGGATGGGTGCCGAAGGATTATCTGGTGTTTTCCTTTGACGGGGAGTACATCGTGCCCACAGACTATGCAGGTCAGGGATAAGCCGGAGGGAAGAGAGAGCCCTTCGGACAACATAGAGAGAGTCACAAAAGGAGAGGAGAAAAACATGACGAAAAAATGGATCGCGGTACTGCTGTGCCTGGCCGTTCTGGCCTGTTCCGGCTGTTCGCTGTGGAGCCCCGGAACCTCTGAGGACGAAACGAGTACGGTGACGGAGGACAACTATGCCGCTTCACTGCCGGCCTTCGAGTACACCGGAGTCAATCCGTACATGCAGGCCATCAACAAGGCCATCGTCGAGACCTTCGGCGCCTATTATGAGCAGGGTGAGGACATCGTATGCATTCCGGCCCCGGTCATCCTGGCGGTGGACGGCAGCGATATGAGCGATGTGAAGGTCTGGGGCAATTTCTGGATCCTGAACTACAAGCTCAACAACACCACTCTGGAGACCGTCAGCGGCGGAGAATACCCCGGCGTCATCCATCTGGCGGTAGCGGAGGACGGTTCCGTTGCGGCAACGGGATTCGACGCGGTGCAGGACGGATCGGACCACGATTCCAGCATGCACGCGCTGTGCGATTCCTATGACGACGGCGGCTCGCCCAGCCTGTACGAGCGCATGGCGGCTTCCTCCGACTTAAATTCCGACCCGGCCCTTTACTGCCGCAAGACCTATCTTGCCAAGTACGTGGCCCAGACGGGTCTGGAGATCGACAGCTTCCAGGACTCCGGATGGGATCCCGTGGAGATCGGCGTACTCAAGAAAGTCATGGCCGGCGGAAAGCTGCTGGAAGACACCGGCTCCTACGACTACACCAGGTCTGCCGATCATTCCGACTACACCTTTGAGGCGGTCACGGCCTTTGCCGCCGATCCCAGTTCCGACGGACAGTCCAACTTCGGCATCTGCGACGGACAGTACATCGGCGAAGAGAACCGGGTCGTCATCAACATCGACGGCGCCTGCCACCTGTTCGAAGTGGGCGGCTGACATACGAATATAACAGAAAACGATGGACGGGTCTCACGGAAAGAGACCTGTCCTTTTTACTGCTCTCAGCGAAGGAAGAAACCGCATGGCGCGAAAAAGCTCCGGACAGGCCGTCTGAACGGCCCTCCGGAGCTTCTGTATTCTTATCCCGCAGATTTACTGGAAGTTCGTGACCAGTGCCAGGATGCGCAGCAGGAACAGCGCGAAGATGACCCACATGATGGGGGACACGTCGGAGATCTTTTTGGTAAAGATCTTCACGATGACCCAGGTCAGGATGGCGAACATGATGCCGTTGGCGATGGAGGCGGTCATGGGCATCATGATGACGGCCATGTAGGCGCCGATGACATCGGCGGCGTCGCCCTCGAATTTCACCTTCGTAATGGAGGAGAGCATCAGCAGTCCCACGTAGATGAGAGCCGGTGCGGTGGCAAAGGAGGGGATCGCCAGGAAGATGGGGCTTAAGAACAGTGCCACCAGGAACAGGCATCCGGCGGTAAAGGAGGTAAGACCCGTCTTGCCGCCCACGGAGACGCCGGCACTGGACTCGACGAAGCTGGTGATGGTGGAGGTGCCCAGCAGAGCGCCCGCGGTGGTGCCGATGGCGTCGGCCATCAGGATCCGTCCCGCACGGGGAAGAGAGCCGTCTTCACGGAGAAGTCCGGCCTTGTCGGCCACGCCCACGACGGTGCCCACCGTGTCAAACAGATCCACGAACAGGAAGCTGAGCACGATGGCCAGGAACTGGAAGAGGTGGGAGGAGGCCCAGGCAAAGTCCAGCTTGAAGGCGGTGTTCTTGATGGCGCCCAGATTCAGACCGCTGCTGAAATCCGGGACCAGGCTCGCGCCGGAGTACCAGCCGGTGGCCTGAGCGATCATGCCCAGGATCCAGGTGGCCAGAATGCCGATGAGCACCGAGCCCTTGACGTTGTAGTGATTGAGGATGACGATCAGAAGAAGGCCCACGATGCACAGGACCACTTCCGGAGTGGCAAAGCTTCCCATGGCCACCAGGTTCGACTCATCGTAGATCACCAGGTTTGCGCCCTTCAGGCCGATGAAGGCGATGAACAGGCCGATGCCGGAGGTGATGCCGAACTTCAGGTTCTGGGGAATGCCGTTGATGATCGCCTCACGGAACTTGAAGGCGGACAGGAGGATGAAGATGACGCCCTCCACGAAGACCGCGGTCAGTGCGATGGTAAAGGCGTTGGGGACATCGCTCAGTTCGCTCAGACACACCGTAAAGGCAAAGTAGGCGTTGAGTCCCATGCCTGCGGACAGGACGATGGGGTAGTTTGCGTAAAACGCCATGATGAACGTGGCGAGGGCCGAAGCCAGCGCCGTGGCGACGAAGACGCCGCTGGCGTCCATGACGTTGCCCAGGATCGACGGGTTGACTGCCAGAATGTAGGCCATGGCCAGAAAAGTGGTGAATCCGGCAATGACTTCCGTACGGACGGTGGTCCCGTATTCTTTCAGATGAAAGATCTTTTCCATTTTCTTTTCGCTCCTTGTTTTTGTTAATAAAAATACAAGCCCGTGTATTATAACACCGCGAGGCGGGAAAATCCACCGGTTTGAGAAAGCTTGGACATTTTAACGAAAAGACCTTCCGGCAGAGGTGCCGGAAGGTACGATTTCTGTCACTTTATTCGTTTTTATCCGGCGAAGCACCCTTATTCTCCGATGAGATCCTTCAGGAACGGGGGGATCATTCTGCCGAAGAAATCCGTCATGTATTCCGGAGACTGCTTCATGCCGCCGATGACCCATTTGGTGAACATGTAGCTGCAGCCGTAGATGTAGTATTCCAGCTCGAAGGCTTCGTCCTCGTTCATCACGTACTGGTGGTTTTCCACCAGATTCTTCGTGACTTCCCGGAGGATGTTCTGCCGCCCGTACAGAGCGATGCTGGGAAACTCCGAGGTGGCGTAGGCCTTCAGGAAGATGTTCCGGTATTCCATCATGGTGGAAAACTGGAGGATGTGCGCTTCGCGCCATCCGTAGGGATTTCCCATCTTGTACAGGCTCTGCCGGTTGCATTCGTCCCAGAGCCAGGACACCGCGTCGGAAATATTGTAAAAGCAGCGGTAGAAGGTCGCCCGGGACACGCCGCTTTCCCGGCACAGGTCGTTGACCCTGACCGAGTCGAAGGACTGATGCTCCAGAAGCCGGCTCAGGCCTTTTACGATATCGTAGCGGGTCTCATCCTGTCGGTTCATGCTCACTTCACCCTTTCCCCTTGTTTCGGCAGTTTCATTATACCGAAACGCGGGGAACAGGGTCAAGGGAAAAAGGGAGTTTGAAGGATCAGAGATAAAGTCCGGCAAAGTAGCCGTGATGGATGGCGGTTCTTGCCTGGTCCACCTTGACGCAGTCGCCCAGGGGGATGAACTCGGTCACGGTGTCGCGCAGAGCCTCCAGCTCCTCGCTGCGGCTCTTCAGACCCACGGCGCACAGGATGTTGTCGGCCGGGAAGACCAGCTCGTTGCCGTCCTTGTCTTCCGCCACGACGCCTTCCTTGGTGATCTTCTTGACCTTGGTGGAAGTGCGCATGTCGATGCCGTCGCGCACCTGGATGCCCAGAGCCATCTTATGGAACATGTTGGCGTCCACCGCGTAGTCGTCGCGCATCTCGATGACGGTGACTTTCATGCCGCGGTTGCGGAATTCCACCGCGGACTCGGTGCCCACGAGGCCGCCGCCGATGATGACGATGCTGTCGCCGTATTTGATGTCGTCGCGCTGCAGATCGGTGGCGAAGATGACGCGCTCGTCATCGATGCCCTCGAAAGGCGGCTTGATGGGGGTGGCGCCGATGGCGCAGATCAGGGTGTCCGGCTGCACTTCGGCCACCAGTTCCGGGGTGACCTTGGTGTTCATGCGGATCTCGATGTTGGGGTTCTTTCTGCACTGGGTGGGCAGATAGTCGTGGGCAAAGTAGTAGAAGTTCTTTTTAAACTCCACGTGCTTTTCATTGAGGATCATGCCGCCCAGCTGGTCGCTGGCCTCGCACAGAATGACGCTGTGGCCTCTCTCCGCCGCGGAAACAGCGGCCTGCATGCCGCCGACGCCGCCGCCGGCGATCAGGACCTTCTTGAGTTTCTTCGGAGGGGCGGGAGGCGCGAAGAAGCGCTCTTCCTCGCCGATGACCGGGTTCAGGGCGCAGGCCACGTCTCTCGGTCCGATGATGGTGGAGAAGCAGTAGTGGCAGCGCATGCATTTGACGATGTCCTCGTAGCGGCCCTCTTTGGCCTTGGTGGGCATGAAGGGGTCGGCCATGAGCTCGCGGGCCATTTCCACCGCGTCCACGAGACCTTCGGCGATCCATCTTTCGCACTCGTCCAGATCATTGACGGCACCGACGACGGTGACGGGCACCTTCACGTGCTTTTTGATCTCGGCGGCCATCTCCAGGTTGACGCCGTGGGGCTTGAACATATCCGGATGGGTGCGGACGAAGCACTCGGGGTCGCTCTGGTTGCCGGCGCTGATGTTGAACAGGTCCACGTAGTCCTGCAGACCCTCCGCGATCCTGATGGCCTCTTCCAGCGTGGTGCCGCCTTCGATGGCCTGGGTGCCGTTCATGCGGAACTCGATGGGGAATCCCGGGCCGACGGCCTCACGGACGGCCTTGAGGATCATGATGGGGAAGCGGAGCCGGTTTTCCAGCGATCCGCCGAATCGGTCTTCACGGGTGTTGGTGGGGGCCAGGAACTGGTCGATGAGCCAGCCGTGACCGCCGTGGATCATTACCATCTCAAAGCCCGCGGACTTGATCATGCCGGCGGCTTTGCCGAAGGCGTCCACGATCTCCTGGATCTGGCCTTCGTCCATCTGATGGACTTCGGTGCCGTTGACCACTTCATAGATCGGGCCGTAGGCCGGATAATCCGGATGCGGATTTTCCAGGTTGGGGATGCCGGCGTACTTTCCGCCGTGGCTCAGCTCGATGCTGGGCACCGCACCGTGACGCTTGATGGTGCGGGCTGCGTGATGAAGACCCGCCATGATGGCCGGGTTGTCCATTTCCAGCTCTTTGAAGTGGGCGCGGCCGGAAGAGAGCACGTGGGTCTGACCCACGGTGACGTTGGCGGCTCCGCCCGCGGCGGTGAGCTCGAAGAATGCGATGTCCTCCGGACGAAGGGTGCGCTCCGGGGACAGCTCCTGCAGGGAGCGGGGAGCGGCAAAGATCCTGTTTTTGTAGGTGACGTTTCCGATCTTGATGGGGGTAAAGAGATGGGTGTACTTGGTGACCATGAGAGTTCCTCCTTCTTGAACCTGGTTCTTCTTTTTTTTTCATGCCGGCGTACCGGCGTTTTCGTTAAGCTTTTGTCAAGAACATCATAACGCCGGGGAATCAGCGCTGTCACGAAACGTTTGACCCGTTTTGTCTCAAGTTTCGAAGAAAGGAAAAACGGCCTCCGGCGTGCCGCCGGAGACCGTCTTATGATCAATTATTTATTTTTTAAAGAGTCAGGTCCATGGAGGGGTGCTCCCGGTCCACGGATCCCCGCAGGGTCTCACAGCCGAAATGCTCTTTTAAAAGCGCTTCCAGCTCTTCGGCGGCCTTGGCGACCTCCTTTTCGTTAAAGCCCAGAAAACCGTCGATGGGAAAGAAGACATAGCCTGTCTCCGGGCCGATCTTTCCGTGCTCGCTCTGGCGCCAGGTCCAGCGCCGGGTGCGTACGTCGTGTCCCACGGCATAGACCAGTTCTCCCGGATCGGGAGCTTCCGTCTCGTCGCTGCCGAAGGGAATAAACACATCCCCGTCTTCGGCGTACCGGATCTCGATGTCTTCGTCGGAGATGCCCAGGTCGTGGGTGCCCATGGGAAGGGTGTGGCGCAGGCTCACGGCGTTGTTGAGGTCCACCAGGGGGCTGATATGGGGCATGCCCTTGCCCTTGGCGATGCGGGTAAAGAGCGCCTCGATGCTGCACATGTATTTGTTGGGATTGATGGAAAGGGCCCGGAAGGCCTCCCGGTAGGGAAGGATCTCGGATTCCTCCCTGACCTTCTTTCCGGCAAAGCGCGCTTCGGCCTCACCGATGGCGCTGTCCAGCAGCGCTTCGATCGGCGGATACTGCTTCGAATTGTCCGCGCCTTTGGCCACCACCACGCCCACACACAGTTCGGGCAGGGCCTCAAAGACTTCGGGTCTTACCAGAAAGTTCATGCGTCCTCCTTCAATAATAAGAAGACCGCAGCCTAGGCTGCGGCCCCCAAGGATAAAATTATGAGTTCGGATTATTTGTCTCCGTACAGTTCGTTGAATTTTGCGATCAGCATATCGACATGCTCCTGATCGGTATAGCCTTTTTTCAGGCAGTACTGAACGGTATCGACAGCGGATTTTTTGTAGAACGGTCTGTAGGCGATGCTGGGCATCTTGCCGAGGACGGGAACAAACTCTTTGAAGAGCTCTTTTCCGTTGTATTCCTCACAGAACTGTTTGCCGTTGATCTCGTCAAATTTTGGCATGTTACTTTCTCCTTTTCAATGTTGATGTAAGATGAATGTCTCTTCTCCTGATCCCTCAAGTGATGACTGCCGCGCCGAGGGACGCCGCAGCGTTGATCACCGTACCACAGGTGATACATCTTGAGTCTAATTTTAACAAAATCTCTCTGTTTTTCAATGCTTTTTTTACAAAATTTCAAATTTGTACAAATTCATTTAACGATTTGGAAATAATTCACACAATAAACTGTTAAATTTTGGACAATTTGATTCTTGAAATGACGCTTTTCCTTCAGAATAATCCATTCCGGTACTTGAGGAGGAAGCTCCTTTTTGGTTATAATGAGTGCGAAGAAAGCATAAGCAATCTCATAAGGAGTGAAGACCATGAGTTCAAAAGTATATTTTACCGACTTTCGCACGCAGCTGGACGTGAGCCTTCCCGAGAAGCTGCAGAAGCTCTGCCGCAAGGCGGAGATGGACCGGATCGACTTTAACGGAAAGTTCACCGCCATCAAGATGCATTTCGGCGAGCTGGGCAATATCGCCTATCTGCGGCCGAACTACGCCAAAGCCGTGGCGGACCTTGTAAAGGAGTACGGCGGCATGCCGTTTCTCACCGACTGCAACACCCTGTACCCCGGCAGCCGGAGAAACGCCCTGGAGCACCTGGACTGCGCCCAGCAGAACGGTTTTAACGAGATCACCACGGGCTGCCACGTGATCATCGGTGACGGCCTGAAGGGCACCGACGAAGTGGATGTGCCGGTGCGCAACGGCGAGGAGTGCACCGAAGCCCACATCGGCCGGGCCGTCATGGACGCGGACGTGTTCATTTCCCTGACCCACTTCAAGGGCCACGAGTCCACCGGATTCGGCGGCACCTTAAAGAACATCGGCATGGGCTGCGGAAGCCGCGCGGGCAAGATGCATCAGCATCAGAACGGAAAACCCTCGGTCAATCAGAACAAATGCGTGGGATGCCGCCGCTGCGCCAGGGAATGCGGCTCGGACGCCATCTCCTACGACACCGGCAAGGCCTACATCGATCCCGAGATCTGCAAGGGCTGCGGACGGTGCATCGGCGCGTGCACCTTCGACGCCATCTCCAACCGCAACTGGCTGGCCAACGAGATCCTCTGCCGGCGCATCGCGGAGTATGCCATGGCGGTGTGCGACGGAAGACCATGCTTCCACATTTCGCTGATCACCGACGTGTCTCCCAACTGCGACTGCCACGGGGAAAACGACGCTCCCATCCTGCCGAACATCGGCATGCTGGCAAGCTTTGACCCGGTGGCGCTGGACCAGGCCTGCGTGGACCTGTGCCAGAAGGCGACCCCGATGCCCAACTCCCAGCTGTCCGACAACCTGGCGAAGGAAGACTGGGAGCACCATCACGATCATTTCACCGACAGCAATCCCAACGTCCGCTGGAAGGAGACCCTGGAGCACGCCGAGAAGATCGGCCTGGGCAGCCGGGAGTACGAACTGATCACCATGTAAACCTCGGAAAAAACGATAATTACAGACCGCTCCGGCCGGAAGGCCGGAGCGTTTTTTTTCGGATACGGAACGACAAAAATGTAACAAAATATCCGAAAACGAAACATTTGGCTCCAATCGTTCCGCCAGAAAAAGGCGGGTGTTATCAGAAACGGAAGGGATTTTTTCACATATTTGAACAAAATCATGAAATTCGCCGGAATCGGGCCCTGCGGCATTTTCAATTTCTTGAAAATAAGGTAAATTAATAAATGCTGTTACAAAACAGTATTGATTGTATCAACATTTCTCCGACGGCGTGGAAGCGGCGGCAACCGGGACTGAGCCGCACAGACAAAGAGGAGTTCCGCCCGGCCGGAGAACAACAAAAGGGGAAAGGAAAACTATACACATGAGTGAAGCAAAAAAGACCGGATATCCGTCCATCGACAAGCCGTGGAATCAGTTTTACAAAGACGGCATCGAAGTCAAAAAGGATACGCCCTGGAGACTGTATCACACCGCCGGAAACATTTTCGACGGCACCTATCCCAGAGAGACCCGCTATCATACCGTCTATGCCAGCAACAAGGACTATCCGGACGATATCGCACTGAACTACTTTAACAAAAAATGGACCTACAGGCAGCTGCTTGAGGACATCGACAAGACCGCTCAGGCTCTGGCGGCCGCCGGCCTTCAGAAGGGCGACGTGGTCATCGTCACCGCCGTCAACATGCCGGAAGTGGTGCACCTGTCGTACGCGGCCAGCAAGATGGGCATCGTTCTGAACTTTGCCGATCCCAGATCCGACGCGGAGACCCTGCGCCACTACATCACCCAGGTCAAGGCCAAGATGTTCGTGACCATGAACTTAAACTATCCGCTGGTAAAGAAAGCGGCCCTGGGAAGCGGTCTGCACAAGATCGTGGTGCTGTCCGTGGGAAGATCCATGCCGGGCATCATCCGCATGGTCTACAACATGCAGGCAAAGAAAGAGTATCCGCACCTGAAGGGAATGAAGCTTGACGGCAGCGCCATGAGCTACGACGACTTCATGGCCGCCGGCGAAGGCCAGCCCGTACCGGAGGAAGTGCCCTACGAAGACGGCGTCTGCACCGTCATGATGCACACCGGCGGCACCACCGGCATGCCCAAGACCGTTCTTTTAAGCGACGAGTCCTTCGCGGTCATCGCCTGGGAGTATGCCTACCTCGGCATGCCCTTCGAGCGCCAGCAGCTGTTCTACAACGAGCTGCCTCCGTTCATCATCTACGGATTTTCCATCTGCATCCATGCCGCACTGGTCTTCGGCATGCAGCTGATCCTGTCCCCGAAATTCTCTCCGGAGGACTTCCCGAAACAGGTGAAGAAATACAAGATGAACCACGCCTGCGGCGTGCCCGAGCATGCCAGACAGCTGGCCACTTCCGACATCACCAAGGACATGGACCTGTCCTTCCTGATGACCTTCGTCAGCGGCGGCGACGCCGTGAACCCGGACGACGAGAAGATGATCAACGACTTTTTGAAGTCCCACGGCTGCAGGTATCGTCTCATTAAGGGATATGGCATGACCGAGGTCTGTGCCACGGCCACCACGGAATCCCATACCATCTACCGCGACGAGAGCGTCGGCATCCCGATGCCCTGCACCACCGTCCGCATCACCGATCCCGACGACTACAGCAAAGAGCTTCCCTGCGGCGAAGTGGGCGAAGTGTGGCTGAGCACTCCGCGTCTGATGCTGGGCTACCTGGACGACAAGGAAGCCACCGACGAGCTGATCTACACGGATGAAAACGGCACCCGCTGGCTTCACTCCGGCGATCTGGGCTATCTGGACGACGACGGATTCCTGTTCCTGTCCGGCCGTATCCGCCGCATCTACATCACCGACAACGGCGGCGACGGCGCCAAGATCTTCCCCTCCGTGCCGGAAGCCGAGATCCGCAACCATGCGGCGGTCAAGGACGTGTGCGTGGCCGGACGCCACAAAAAGGACTCCACCTTCTACGAAGTGGTGGCCTTCGTGGTCAAGAGCGACGACAGAGTCAGCGACGACAAGCTCACCGAGGAGCTCAAGAAGATCTGCGAGGACCGCGTGCCCAGTTACATGCATCCCTGCGACTACGTCTACATCGACGCGCTGCCTCTGACGCCCAACAACGGCAAAGTGGACTTCCGCAAACTGGAAGACCGGGCCGAAGAGATGCTGGGATAAGCACTTATTTAATAAGGGTGAACTACCCACCACCCAAGGGTAGTGGGCTTCATGAGAAGTTTGGCATTTAAGTTGCCACCTGACGAATCAGGCCACCCTTATTCTCACAGGTGTATCCACTGCACCTCTACCGTATAGTCCCTGTAAGGACACAACGCTACTTTTCTTTAGAATGTTAAGCGCTCCGTTAACATCAGCATTGATCGGTTTACCGTCAGACGTTTGGTATATTCCGCGTTTTATGCGCCTTCCGCTGAACTCATAGTTTTGCGGATCGCCGCTGCTGTATACAGGAATATCATCGTTATCCCAAAAGGATGCCTTTGAGGTATAGGATTCTTCCTGCCGGATGAAAACAATGCCGTTGAGTTTGCAAAGGTATTCCAGTTTAGTGCAAAGTTTGCCATACGGGATATTTACAAATGTCTGATTGTTCCTCTTTCCGAGATCACTGTTTCTTTGGAATGTTTCATTGTACCCGACAACAAGATTGCCGATGTGATGCTCAATGCAGTAATTGATGACCATTCTTGCGGTTTTACTCATGTAGTCATTGATCTTGTTGTTCCGGTTACGGGTAATGGCATCCTGCCGGCTCGTCCTGTGGTGTTTATCGAGATGCTGTTTGTCCTTGATGCCTTGAAGGCGTGCGATCTCTTTGTTGTACCACTGATTAATGGATTTGAGCCTTCTTCCGTCAACAATGAAACTGCTGCCGTCTGTAGATACCGCGGTTACCAGATTGTTGATCCCCAAATCAAGGGCAAGTGCTTTGTTGGTGTCTAAATTTCTTTGATTGCAGTCTGCTTCATAAGTGTACTGAATCTCAAAGAACCTTGCGTTTGCTTTAGGAATAATACGGATCTCTTTAATAGTTTTACCGGCAAGAACAGGCGGTACGGTGATCTCAATGTTCTTATGCGTTTTACGGAATACTTTGGAGTACGGGAGCAGCAGTTTATTCCCATTCAGCCTGACAAAACCGATCACCAAAGTGGTATATCCGTCTTTGGGAAGATAATGCGGAAGTCGGATCTTCTTGCTGTATTTACCTTCTTTTGCGAGTTTTAACAGTCCGAAGAAACTTTTAAATGAACCATCCACTTCCTTTAATATCTGCTGGGCCATGTTGGAATTAAGTGTTCTGTAGTTTTCGCTTGTTTTTAGAAGTTTGTAATTGGAATAATAATTAAGATAACTCTGTGTCTTAAAGTAATGCTGGCGGACGTTGTAAATTGCCTCATTTGTAAGATTCTTTGCTACATGGCAAAGTTCCCGAAGAGCAAGATAGTCCTCTTTAGACAAACGCTTCAGTTGCTGCCTGACGCATAGATACATACTGCGTCTTCACCTCCTATGGACCTATCTATCGGTCCTGGGAATAATGGAAAGTGCTTGGCGAACTGAAGCGTTCTTTAAAATCATTGTTTTTATTATACACGCAAACCCGACTTTTGTCAGTAGATGCCTTAAATTTCATAGATCTCACTACATCACACAATTGCGCAAACTTTTTGGTGAAATATGCGTTATTAAAAAATGCGCCTTGTATCCCATCCCTCAAGAGGAATGGGTTTTACGGCGCAAAATTATAAAAAACGACGGGAGGCCCGAAAGGGTCTCCCGTCTGTCTGTTTCTTCGATCAGTCTTCATCCACGAAAAGCGGGGTGGAGTAGTAGCGGTCTCCGGAATCGGGAAGAACGGCCACGATGGTCTTGCCCCTGTTTTCCGGACGCTTTGCCAGATCGATGGCGCCCTGCAGGGCAGCGCCCGAGGTGATGCCCACCAGGATGCCCTCTTCATGGGCCAGCATCTTGGCGGCCGCGAAGGCCTCGTCGGCCTTGGCCCGGTAGACTTCGTCGTACACTTCGGTATCCAGCACTCCGGGAACGAAGCCCGCGCCGATGCCCTGAAGCTTGTGGGGACCGGCCTTGCCGCCGGAGAGTACCGGGGAGTCCTCCGGCTCCAGCGCCACGACCTTAACGTCCGGGTTCTGCTCCTTGAGGTACCGGCCGATGCCGGTAATGGTGCCGCCGGTGCCGACGCTGGCCAGCAGGATGTCCACCTTTCCGTCGGTGTCCCGCCAGATCTCGGGGCCGGTGGTGGTGTAGTGGGCTTTGGCGTTGGCGGGGTTGTCGAACTGGCCCGGAATGAAACTGCCCGGGATCTCGGAAGCCAGCTCATCGGCTTTCTCGATGGCGCCGGCCATGCCTTTGGCTCCCTCGGTGAGCACGATCTCCGCGCCGTAGGCCTTGAGAATGTTGCGGCGCTCCACGCTCATGGTCTCGGGCATGGTGAGGATCAGACGGTAGCCCCGGGAGGCGCACAGACTGGCCAGTCCGATGCCGGTGTTTCCGGAGGTGGGCTCGATGAGCACGGCGCCTTCCGTGATCAGACCCTTTTCCTCGCCGTCCAGGACCATGGACAGGGCGGCCCGGTCCTTGATGCTGCCGGCGGGATTGAGGTACTCCAGCTTTACCAGCACCGTGGCTTCCAGACCCAGTTTCTTTTCAATGTTCGTTATTTCCATCAGCGGGGTGTTCCCCACGAGTTCCTGCACTCCTTTATAAATGTTCGACATGATCATGACTCTCCTTTACAGTTTCAGTTAAGATTTAATTCGGACAAAACAAAAGACCGGGACGGGATCCCGGTCGGTTCAGATCGTTTGCGGATAACGCGGTCAGGGGCAGCATCGGCACCCTGATCCGGACGCGCCGAATCGGTCGTCGGCGAAGCGTCCGGTCATCCGTTCGGACCGGGAAGAACTTCTTCGCTGACAACAGCAGTTCATGGCATATTCGGTTTTCAGAAAGGCGGTTTTCATTCTCGTTTTCTCCCTGAAATTTTACGGATCCGGAAGGCGGATCCTCACGCTGCCCTCATCATAACGCTTTTTACCCACCGAGTCAATAGGAGTTTTTGGGAAGACGGTCGGAAAGAAAGAGAGAAGCGGGCGCAAAAAAGAGTTGTTCATTCGAGTCCCCTCCATTATAATTGAACCATTAAATGAGAAGTCCGGATGAAACGATGGGAGAACTGTCTATGGATGAGAAAAAAGGAACGGAACTGCTGGACCGGGCCATCGAGTTTGCCGTAAAGAGCCACAGCGGCGTCTACCGCAAGGGAAGAATGATCCCGTACATCCTCCATCCCATGGAGGCGGCGGCCGTGGCGGCCACCATGACGGAAGATGTGCATGTGCTGGCGGCCTGCGTGCTCCACGACGTGGTGGAGGACACTCCCTGCACGGTGGAAGACCTGCGGGCGATGTTCGGCGACCGGGTGGCGGAACTGGTGGACGCCGTCAGCGAAAACAAGAGAGCACACCTCGCGGCCGCGGAAACGTGGCTTGTACGCAAGCAGGAGACGCTGGAGCATCTGAAGACGGCGGAGCGGGACGTGAAGATCATGACCCTGGGAGACAAGCTCTCCAACATCCGCTCCCTGCATCTGGACCGGCTGGAGCGGCGGGAGACCATGTGGGACTGCTTTAACCAGAAGGATCCGGCCATGCACCGGTGGTACTATGCCTCCCTGGCCGAAGCCCTGTCGGAACTGAAGGACTGCGCCGCCTGGCAGGAATACAATGAACTGGTAAACCTTGTTTTCGAGGGTGTGGAAGAGATCGACGTCAAGCCGCTGGTCTGAGGAGAGACAAAATGGACGAGTACAGGATCCATACGGCCATCATCATCGTCACGGACACGGAAGAGCAGGGACTCCGGGCCGTCATCGGCGGCTGGGAGGAACTGTCCGTGCCGGGGGACGGTCAGCAGTACTATAAGACCTCTTTCGTACGGGACGGAACGGAACATACGGTGATCTACGCCCGCCAGAACGAGATGGGCATGACGGGAGCGGCCATGCTCTCCTCGAAGCTCATCGAAAATTTCCGGCCGAAGTATCTCATCATGTGCGGCATCGCCGCCGGCGTGGGCGAGGAGTCCTCGGAAAACCAGATGTACGGCGATGTGGTGGTGGCGGACATGATCTGGAACTACGCCTGCGGAAAATTCGTGCCGGCGGACCGGGCCGAGATCCGCTTCGGAAACGTGGGATACATCTCCAGACCCACCTACATCCATGCCCTGGAGGGGATCCGGGAGTACGTGGACGCGGCCATCGCCTCCCCGGAGAATCAGACGAAGGTGCACATCGGGCCCATGGCCTGCGGCAACACCGTGGTGGCCAGCCAGGAGATCGTACAGAAGCAGGTGAAGAGCCAGCACGGGGAGACCCAGGCGCTGGACATGGAGTCCTACGCCGTGGCCTACGCTGCGCGTCACTGCGCAGAGCCGAGGCCGGAACCCGTCATCATCAAGAGCATCTGCGATTTCGCCAACTCCCAGAAAGACGACCGCTTCCAGCGCTTTGCCGCCTACACCAGCGCGGAGTTTGCCAAGCTTTTATATGAGAAATTCCTCCCGTGACTTATGACGGGGATACGGAAGCCTTCCGGAAGGAAGGCTTCTTTTTTCATGGTTTCTTCGAAGTTCGTTCACACTTTCTTGATATCCGTTTTAAGTAGAATTAAGCTCCCTTCGGAATAATGAAAGCGTAAGGACCCGACCGAAGCCCCTTTTTAAAGGGGAACTTTCAAAGCCTAAAGGAGCTGAAAAACGGATGCAGAAGCCTGTGGTGCTGATCCCGGCCTACGAGCCCGGCGAGCAGCTGATCGAACTTCTGGAGAAGCTGAAGGAAAAGGAACTGGACCTCGTTGTCGTGGATGACGGCAGCGGAGAAGACTATGCCGGCGTCTTCGAAAAAGCGCGGCAGTACGCCCAGGTGCTGGAGCACCCGGAAAACCGGGGCAAGGGAGAAGCCCTCAAGACGGGACTTTCCTGGATCTGGCAGCACGTGGTGGAGCCCTATGTGGTGGTGACGGCGGACGCCGACGGCCAGCACTCGCCGGAGGATATCCTCCGGGTGGCGGAAGAAGCCTCCGCCCATCCGGAAGAGCTGGTGCTGGGCAGCCGGAAGATCGACCGCAGCGTGCCCCTTCGAAGCCGCCTCGGCAATACCATTACACGATACGTATACCGGCTCTCCTCCGGATGCCGGGTGTACGATACCCAGACCGGCCTGAGGGGATTTTCCTGCCGGAACCTCCCCTTCATGCTGGAGGTGCGGGGCAGCCGGTACGAATATGAAATGAACGTGCTCATGGCCTGGGCGCGGCAGGGAAGAAAGATCCGGGAGATCACGATCCGGACCATCTATCTGGAGGGAAACGAGTCCTCCCATTTCGATACGGTGAAGGACTCCTGGCGGATCTACCGGGAGATCCTGATGTTCTCGGGATCCTCTCTTGTAAGCTTTCTGGCAGACTACGGCCTGTTTGCGCTCTTCTACGCGCTGTTTTCCTCGCTGGCGCTGTCGGCGGCCCTGGTGGCGGCCAATATCCTGGCCCGGATCCTCAGCGCCACCCTCAACTATACCCTCAACCGCAGAGCGGTGTTTCGCGCCGGAGAAAAGGTGAGCCAGTCGCTGCCGAGATACGCGGCTCTGGCGGTGGCGATCCTGATCTTGAATACCCTGATCCTGCGCCTGCTCACCGCCCTGGGGCTGCCGGCCCTGGCGGCCAAGATCCTGACGGAGCTGTCCCTGTTCGTACTCAGCTGGACGGTGCAGAAGCGGTACGTGTTCCGGGAGCGGCATGAGGGACGACCCAAGAGAAAAGAGGTGCTGTCGTGAAGAAAAAAGGAACCGGCATTCTGTGCGCGGTGCTGATCATCGCGCTGACGGCCTATCTCATGGCGGATACCTTTCTGATCCGCAGAAGCTATGAGGAGACGGGGACACTCAGCAGTACGGATGCTTTCCAGCAGGCCTCCGACAATCTCTCCTCGGACGCGACGGACACGAGTACTGTGAGCGAGCAGGACGAGTCGGAGGACACCCAGCCGCAGCAGCTTTCGGGAAGCACAGGAAGCCATTCGTCCCACTCGGGACACCACGGCTCTTCTCACGGAAGCAGTGATTCCGCATCCTCCTCGTCTTCTTCCTCCTCTTCCTCGAGCGGAAGCGGAAGCTCGTCGAGTACGGGAGTGCTGGGGGAGTATGAGGACGACAACATCCGGATCACCGTGACGGAATACACGGTGGAGGATACCCGGGTCTATGCGGCGGACATCACCGTCTCCTCGGCGGAATACCTGAAGACGGCCTTTGCCGAGGCCACCTACGGACGGAACATCACGGAGACCACCAGCCAGATGGCGGAGGACAACGACGCGATCCTGGCCGTCAACGGCGACTACTACGGCGCCCAGGAAAGCGGCTACGTGATCCGAAACGGCCAGGTCTACCGGAACACCTCCTCGTCGGATACGGACATCTGCTGCATTTATGCCGACGGCAGCATGCAGATCCGGAACACCGGAGAGGTGACGGCGGAAGAACTGGCGGAGGAAGGCGTCTGGCAGGCCTTCTCCTTCGGCCCCGCCCTGATCGAAAACGGGGAAGTGGCGGTGTCGGAAGGGGACGAAGTGGGCAAGGCCATGGCCTCGAACCCGCGCACGGCCATCGGCCTTATCGACGAGAACCACTACGTGTTCGTGGTCTCCGACGGACGCACCGAGGAAAGCGAGGGGCTTTCCTTAAGCGAACTGGCGGAATTCATGCAGACTCTGGGCGTGGAGTGCGCCTACAACCTGGACGGCGGAGGCTCGTCCACCATGGTCTTTGAGGGCACCGTCATCAACAACCCCACCACCAGCGGAAACTCCATTAAGGAAAGGAGCGTCAGCGACATTGTATACATCGGATGAATATAAAAAGATCCTCCGGAAGAATCTTCTGGGCTTTGCCCTGGCCGCGGCCTTCTTTGCCTTCTTCGGCTGGGTGTACGAGAAGTTTTCCCATGAGGTCTACTCAAACTACATGATCTACGCCTTTCTGATCCCGCTGATCCTGGGCGTGGGGGTGTGGCTGATCCCGGCGATAACGAAAAGGGAGCTTCCCGCGGCCCCGGTGCGGCAGCTCTACGGCGGCGGGGTGATGATGCTCACCGCGGGCAGCATCGTCAAAGGAGTGCTGGACATCTACGGCACCTCCAATCAGAAGATCGTGCTGTATCCCGTGCTGGGCATCGGGATGATCGCCGTCGCCGTGACGGCGGATTTTATAAGAAGGAAAAAGCAGAAACGGAACCGACAGAATCTTTCCGAGGGGGAAGAGGTCCTCTGACCGGTCAGTGTACAGGGCGGACCCGAAAGGGTCCGCCTTTCTGTTTTCAGTGAGGTCTTCTTGTGATAAACTGAAAATACACAGATCACGAAAGGATACGGAGTCATGGCGGCAAAGCGCTTTTCCGGCGAAAATGAGAAAAACGAATATCTGATGAGCCTTGCCCGGGAGATGGACCGGTGCCGCGCGGACGCGGAAGCGTGCAGCGAAAAGATCCGGCAGGCGGAGGAAACGGGCGAGAAGACCTTCAACGCGGCTTTCTGGCATCTTCTGAAGCTGGTGGGGATCCTGGTGCTCTATATCCTGGCGGGCATGGCGCTCAACCGTCTGATGGACGGGATCTTGTCGTTGCTGGGCCGCGGCGCGGTGCCGGCCTTCCTGGGCTTTGTGCTGCTGGTACCGGCGGTGATCTGGCTCTACCGGAAGGAGGCCCGCTTCTTCGATAAAAAAAGAGAAGAGTTCCGGCAGGCCTCCGAGGAAAAGGAGAAGGCCTCGGAGGAAAAGGCCATGCTCGAGCGCATCCGGGCCAGGATCCGCGGGGAGATGAGGGAAGTGATCCCGGATCTGAAGGAATCCGAAATGACGGAGGCGGCCATGCGCCAGATCCTCCGGGAAAAGAAGGCGGAGGCCTCAGAGGAAAGACAGCCGTAAACAGCGATAAAGATCCGAAGGCAGGACCGGCCGGTCCTGCCTTCTTTGTTTCTGCGCCGAAAAGAGTGGGAGATACGGGCTTTCGGACCCGTATCTCCCGGTGGAATGATAAAAAGGATAATTGGCGTATAATGCCCGCACGCTCAGGCTCAGGCGATGTCGCTTTCCTCGCCCAGGGCGCGGTAGTCGATCTTGCCGCGTTCAGTGCGGGGAAGCTCGTCGAGAAATTCGATCTCCTCGGGGACC